>Ga0209511_1000027_pt1 | contig 280592 bp, 210 predicted proteins | sample SSSSmetaG_FD_184141 | JGI IMG/M metagenome (GOLD analysis project Ga0209511, IMG submission 184141) | Glacier valley bacterial and archeal communities from Borup Fiord, Nunavut, Canada, to study Microbial Dark Matter (Phase II) - ​SSSS... | ecosystem: Environmental > Aquatic > Freshwater > Ice...
TTATTCCAATACGACCCAATAGGTCCTACTTACGTAATATTGGTAAATACAGCACCAGATTAAAACCTAAAATTACTAAAAATCAAAGAGATGCATTATAGAATATGCTTAACTTAATGACATTAAGCAAGGACTAGGGAGCCGGAAGTTATGCCGCTATCCGCTGGAAGCGCTGATCATAGCCCCATAAAACAAAAAAGCCGCCCCTTAAAGAGACAGCTTCTTATAATTTATATGATTAAAAAATCCTACAACCCCAACGACCTCATCACCTCCTGCACCTTCACGTCAGCAGCCTCCGAAGCCAAATCATAACCCTCACGCACCTTCATTTCACCCCGAACCTCGATGTAAAACTTAATCTTTGGCTCCGTGCCCGAAGGACGAATAGAAACCTTACTTCCATCTTCCGAAAAATACTGCAATACATTGGAGGTCGTTGGCATTTCCAACGCATATTTCTTACCGGTCAAAGGTTCAACAGCCTCCAGCGTATTGAAATCCTTAATCAGCACCACAGGCGAACCCGCAATTTCCTTAGGAGGATTGGCACTAAAATCAACCATCATTTGCTGGATTTCTTCAGCGCCCGATTTCCCTTTTTTCACAACAGAAACCCCTTTTTCCTTGGAGAAGCCATATTCAACATAGATGTCGCAAAGCATCTGATAAAGTGATTTGTTCTGATCCTTGGCCCATGCAGCAATTTCTGCCATCAAAGCGCAGGATGAAACAGCATCCTTGTCACGAACGAAATCTTCGGCCAGGAAGCCATAACTTTCTTCACCACCACCCAGGTATTTTTTGCCCAAAAGTTCCTGATCGTGAATCACGGCTGCAATCCATTTGAAACCGGTGAAACAGTCGAACAATTCCATTTGATTTTTGTCAGCAATAGTTTTGATCAGTTCCGTCGTAACGATGGTCTTAACCAAATATTCGTTACCCTTGAGTTTGCCGGATTTTTTCCAGCAAGTGATAATGTAATAAATGAAAATTAGCGCTGTTTGATTACCATTGACCAGAATCCATTCACCGCGGTCGTTTTTAACGGCGATACCCATGCGGTCTGCATCGGGATCGGAAGCCATAACGATGTCAGCGTCGGTTTCCTTAGCTTTTTCGATAGCCATATAAAGTGCTGCAGGTTCTTCTGGATTGGGCGAAACAACCGTTGGAAAATTTCCGCTGACCACATTTTGTTCGGGTACTGGAATGATGTTGTTAAAACCGAATGAACGTAAACAAGCAGGTATGATTTCAACACCGGTTCCGTGGATGGGGGTGTAAACGATTTTCAGGTCGTGGTGGTGTCTGATAGCATCCGGGGAAAGGGATATGGTTTTGATCTGGCTAATGAAATCTTCGTCAACATCCTTTCCGATCACCTGAATCAGATCCATGTTGCCTTTAAACTTGATATCCGTTGTTTTAACGAGGTTTACCTCATCAATGATATTGGTGTCGTGTGGAGTGATGATTTGTGCACCATCGTTCCAGTAAGCCTTGTATCCGTTGTATTCTTTTGGGTTGTGCGATGCGGTCAGAATGATGCCGCTCTGACATCCGAATTTACGGATAGCAAAAGAAACTTCAGGAGTAGGACGAAGGTCTTCGAACAGATAAGCTTTGATGCCATTGGCTGAAAAAATATCGGCTGAAATTTCAGCAAACTTGCGGCTATTGTTTCGGCAATCGTAACCAATAACTACAGAAATTAAAGGCAGGCCGGCAAAGCACTTGTTCAGATAATTGCTCAGCCCTTGTGTGGCTGCACCTACCGTGTAGATGTTCATGCGGTTGGTTCCTGCGCCCATAATGCCGCGCAATCCACCAGTTCCAAATTCCAGGTCGCGGTAAAAACATTCTATCAGGTCGGTCTTGTCTTCTTTGTTCAGCAATTCCTGCACTGCTGCACGGGTTTCTGCATCGTACTCGTTTCCAAGCCACAAATTGGCTCTTTCAGTAACAGATTGAATTAATTGTTGGTCCATTGTTTTATTTTTTATCGTGTATGGTTTTAGTCACTTTTAGTTTGTCGCCGGTTTCTTTAGCAATGCTGCGGTAGTAGCGTTCGTCGTAACCGGGCTGATCTGGAAATGCTACCATTCCCCAGGCGTTCCGTTTTAAGGAGCCATTTTGTTCTTTTTTAACGTTTCCGTCCATGTATTTTACCATCAGGTGTTCCCCCAGTTTTTTCCAACACTGAGTCGATTCTTGTGCCTGATTGACAGAATATTCGGTCAGCAATTTTAAAGCAGCAAGCGTATCACCTGCATAAATATCTTTAGCCTTCAAATCCATGACCAAAATATCCTTGTTGAACTTGGTTTCGAGGCTATCCTGAACAGGGCGTATATCCTTAATCATGTAATCGTATTTGCTGTAGCCCATATTGGCCACCCAATTGTAAATCCAGAAAGCGGATGTCCAGGAAAAAGTGAGCATATCACCATTACCTACCTTGAAACATTCAGGAATTTCAGTGATGCCGCAATACATGGGCACATAAACGGATGTATTGGCGTCATCTACTCCAAACCAGAAAATACCACCAATAGGGTTGGGCAACCAACTGCGCATTTGGGATACAAAGCTAAAACCTGTTTGCTGAGTAGCTGTGGCTCGTTCGTTGACGTATTTCACGGAATCGACCTTGAATTCCATGGGGCGCCAGCGGTAGGGAGCATGAAAAGATCCTGCACCAATGTCGGTATTCATGTCAAATTCAGTACCTTCAAAATGGTCGCGCATAAAAGATTTGAAATCCTGAACACTTAGTTTGCGGTCAGGTTTAATGTAAAGTGGCATGGCTTCGTTGGATTGTCCTTTGATGTAAGGCAAATAGCTGTCCATACCTGATTTTACTCGATTGAAAAAGCTCCAGACACGGGCTTCACAGGCTCTTAACTCGCTGAAATTGAGTGGAGCATAAGCTTCTGCAAAGCTGAATTCCTTGTTAGTCCCGTTGAAATAGCCTTTCAAACGGGCAAAAGAAATGACATCGTTCGAATAAATGCAGTTGTTTGAGTCGTCCAGGGGAAACTGACGAATGCGTGCCTGGTTGGCATGTCCGGAAACGCAATCATCGGGTATACGAACGGCCACCCAAACTGCACCTTTGTAATCCGGGCCTTTGCCTATCATTTCCATAATCCAGGCTTCGTTGGCGTCGGCAATTGAAAAAGATTCGCCCTCGCTGCAATAACCGTATTTTTCCACAAGATCCGTCATCACACGAATAGCACCGCGGGCAGACTTGGAGCGTTGAAGGGCAATATAAATGAGGCTACCGTAATCCATAATGGCTGTAGTGTCCACCAGTTCGGTTCTTCCACCAAAAGTGGTTTCACCTATAGAGACCTGATATTCGTTGGTATTTCCAATCACCGAATAAGTTTCTGCAACTTGAGGAATACGTCCCAAAGGTTTACCGGTATCCCATTCTTTAATGTCGAGCCAGCTTCCTGCCGGCCATTTTGCAGCCGGCCAATGATAAAGCTCACCATACAGGCAATGCGAATCTGCTGAGTAAGTGATAATGACAGATCCGTCAGTAGTGGCATTTTTTCCTGCAAGGAAATTGGTGCAACCCCAACTGTTTTCTGTAATGAGAAGGAACATCAAAAATGCCAGACAACTAAATTTCTTCATAGTGTACTTAATAAATAAAACTTTTTTCCAGACAGCTTTCGTTACCACAAGCATCTTTAACAAAGAGTAAGAGCTTATGCTCTTTACCCTTGGTCAGACGGTTGTCATCAAAAATGTACCTCAATTGCGACGACTTGCAGTCAAATTCAAACAAAACCCATGCTCCGTCTATGGTTCCTCGCCAGGTTTTTATACCCGATGCTGCATCTGTAATTCGAATGCGAAATAAGCGATTTTTTACGGCATTTTCAATACCCATACCAACGATTTTTGGTGGAATAGTATCTGCCAGCACCTTATAGTCTCCAAATTCAAGGATTCTGGCCTGAATTCTACCGTTGGAATAGACTCCCCCTGCATATTGATAGCTTCCGTATTTGTTTTGCTTGGCCAGATAGTAGGCCTTTTTATTGGTTAATTCGTCTTTTTGAATTCGGACTGATAAAGAAACAGGCAGATGCAAAGGTGTCCATGAATTGTGCAAACAATAGATGTCAGAATAACCGGCAGAAGGTTTTTGTTCGAATTGAAAATCGATATCCTTGTAAAGTGCTCCGGCAGGTATATCCATAACAACGTCTGCAGTAGTGAAATGATTCGGTACCCAGGATTTTAAGTACTGTTTACCAATAGTTTGAACTGGTATTTCTTGCCTTTGACCCTGAATTTCAAAATGAATTTCAGCCACATTTCCTGCTCTGTCTTTCACTTCGTATCGCAAATGGTAGGTTTTTTCTTCGTTGATTTCAATATAGCCTCTGTTTTTGGCTTTTGGGTAAATAGTTAAATTGTTGCCTGGCTCCAGAAAAGATTTCATAATCCAGGTTCTGTTTTTTTGCCAGGCTTCGTAATCAGTCAGTGCATTTACATAGCGGGTTTGACTAAACGCAAAACGTGACATATCCTGTTGGTATATTTTTTCGTTTTCCAGAAAAAGGCTGATGTTGCAAACGCCATACTGATTGGAAGTTTGATTCATATAGTCGTAGACATTCAGACCCACCCCGATTTTTCCCCAGGCTGAGGGTAACTGACCGTTTAATTTCCAAATACCTTGTACGGTTTTTATGGGAACAACGAATGATCTTTCAGCACCTGTGCTTAAACTGCCTTCTCCTTTTGCTGCATAAAGAGCTATCTTTTGAAAGCGGGGAGGAGTACTATCCTTAAATTTGTCTGTGTACCAAAAAAGTGGGTCAATGGTCTCTTCTGTCTTGGTATCTCTTATTTCAAAATGGAGATGTGGGGCAGCTGATGTCCCGGCGTTTCCGCTGTATGCAATAAGCTGACCGCGTTTAACAGGCATGAATCCTGGTTTAAGCAGGGTGTCCAGTTCAAATTGTTCGTTTTTGTATTGCGAGATTTTGGCAAATAATGCAATATCAGGGGTGTATTTTTGCAAATGTCCGTAAACTGTAGTGAATCCGTTTGGGTGCTCAATGTAGAGTGCACAACCGAAACCGTAATTGCTGATCCGGATTCTGGAAACCCAACCGTCGGCAACGGCAAAAATGGGGTAACCCACACCTTTGAGTGTTTTAATATCTATACCTGAGTGAAAATGATTGTTGCGCAGTTCTCCAAAATTTCCGCTTAGAAAAGGGGATAAGTGCATGGGCAGATCAAATTCGGCGGGTGAAATACGGCCCGATTCAACCTGGGACGATTTGGTCGTTTCCTTCGTTGATTGAGGTGTTGCTTTTTGACCACAAGAAAGGAGGCCGAAAAGCAAAAGACAAAAAAAGAGATTGGATTTATTTAAAGACATGATAAACGTGAGCTTAGAAAGCCCGTGCGTTTATGGAAAGGGCATTCCGGACACGCACCGGTTCTTTAGATGATTTTATTTGTTTGAGAGTCCGGGAAAATGATGGAAGGCTTGAATGATTTGGCTTCTTCAAAATCCATGGTTGCATACGACATAATGATGACAATGTCTCCGGTATGTACTTTGCGGGCTGCTGCTCCGTTCAGACAAATGGTACCTGTGCCACGTTCTCCTTTAATGACGTATGTTTCAAAGCGTTCTCCGTTGTTGTTGTCAACAATGTGCACCTTCTCATTGGCAATGATGTTTGCTGCATCCATCAGATCTTCATCGATGGTGATACTTCCGATGTAGTTCAGATTGGCTTCTGTAACCTGTACCCGGTGAATCTTTGATTTTAAAACTTCAATCAGCATATGATTTGTAAACAATGTTATCAATAAGTCTTATAGGACCGCAATATACGGCTATACATCCAACTATGTACGTTGAATCTTTCCAGTCATGAACAGGTTGGAGGGTGTATCCATCAACGATTTCAAAGTAATCCAATTTAAAAGTTGAATCCGATGAAAGGCTTTCTTTTACATACTCCAGCGTTTCCTGAATGGTTTTTTCCGCTGCAAAGTTAAGACTTTTGACTAAATACTGTGCTATTTTCGGGGCTTTTTCACGTTGCTCCTGTGTAAGTCGTCTGTTTCTGCTGCTCATGGCCAATCCATCGGCTTCGCGAATGATGGGGCAGGGTATAATTTCTATCGGTAAATGGAGTTGTTTGGTCATCTCGCGAATAATGGCCAGCTGCTGAAAGTCTTTTTCACCGAAATAGGCTGTATCCGGAAGGACTGCGTAGAAAAGTTTGCTTACAATCTGAGCAACACCGTTGAAGTGTCCTGGTCTGAAACTGCCTTCCATCACCGTTTCCAAGGGGCCAAAGTTAAAGACGCGGGTATCTGGTTCAGGATACATTTCTTCGGCCGATGGCATGAAAACGTAGTCGCAACCGGCATCATCCAATAGCTTTTCGTCAGCTTCCGGAGTGCGCGGGTAGTTGATCAGGTCGTTTGGGTCGTTAAACTGGGTGGGATTTACAAAATCACTGACCACGCAAATGTCGTTTTTACGAACGCAACGTTCCACCAAAGAGGTATGACCTGAGTGCAAAGCACCCATGGTGGGAACCAAACCTACTTTTTTTCCTGCAGCTCTGGCAGATAAAAGGATATTCTGTAGTTCAGAAATGGTGTATATTGTTTTCATATTGTAGGATTGATGGGGGATTTCTACGTTTTTACATATGCCTGTTTTTGCTTTCGAAAAAGGGTGCAAAAAAAGCAAATAAATGTCAATAAACGAAACAATCCACGAAATACTTGCAAACACAAGCCTTTTTTTATATATCTTTGTATTTAAATATTTACGTGAAGTAGTTAAGTATGAAGACCAACAAGGTTTTATTTATCAGTCAAGAAATTTTTCCATATCTCCCCGAATCAGAAATTGCAACCATCTGCCGTGATCTTCCACAAGGAATCCAGGAAAAAGGAAGGGAAATCCGTACGTTCATGCCTAAATATGGTAACATCAATGAGCGAAGGAATCAATTGCATGAAGTGATTCGGTTGTCAGGTATGAATCTGATCATAGACGACAATGATTACCCGTTAATTATTAAAGTTGCTTCCATTCAGTCTGCTCGTATGCAGGTCTATTTTATAGACAATGACGATTATTTTCAACGGAAATATACTGTTTCAGACGACAATGACGTTGAGTTTGAAGACAACGACGAACGTAGTATCTTTTTTGTACGCGGAGTCATTGAAACCGTCAGGAAACTGAGGTGGGTTCCGGATGTTGTGCATTGCCACGGATGGATCACTGCTTTGGCGCCGCTCTATATAAAACGTGCGTTTGCCGATGATCCTTGTTTTAAAAATACAAAAGTTGTTTTTTCGGCCTATGATAATGCATTCCAGCAGCCATTCCGGTCTATTTTCGCCAGAAAACTGATGCTTGATGGTATTGAAGATGCAGATTTAGTGGACATTGATGGTGATATTGACTTTGCTTCATTGAATAAACTGGCATTCCGTTTTTCGGATGCAATCATTCAAGGAAGTCCCGAAATGGATCCACAAATAAAAGATGCTGTTGATGCCTCTGGTAAACTATTTTTGCCCTATCAAACTCCGGATGTTTACATCGAATCTTATAATGAGTTTTACAACCAGGTTTTGGAACAATGATCTTGATTTAAAAATGATAAAGAACTTCTATTTGTCTTTGTGCAGTTTTATTATGATAGCTGCACTTTACTCTTGCAACGATAGCAATATGTTGGGAACTTCCATTCAACCTGACAAAGATAAAATATCCGTCGCTTACGATACAGTCCACGTGAAGACGAAAACTGTTTTTATGGATTCGGTTTTACTTAGAAATTCTGTTTTTGCTTTGGGTTCATTTCATGACAAAACTTATGGCACAACAAAATCGGATTTCATGTCTCAGCTTTATTGTGCCCGTGATTTCAGCTTTCACAGTAGTGTAAAACAAATAGATTCAGCCTATATTTATTTGTATTACAAGAAATGGTTTGGCGATTCTACAGCACTAAATACCATCAGTGTTTATGAGTTGAATAAACCCTTGGATGTCAATCAAAACTACTATGCCAACACCGATGTTCGCAAATATTGTGATAAGACTAAGTTGATTGCAAGCGGCTCGTTTATTGCCGGAGATGTCTTTTCGACCGACTCTGTCAGAGCATTGGCCACGTATTATCCTTGCATAAAACTTCCTGTAAGTATGAGCCTGGCTAAACGTTTTTTTAATGATTCCAAATCAAACCCTGAAAAGTTCAAAACTCCTGAAGCGTTTCAGCAATATTTCAACGGTATCTATGTTACAACGGAAACAGGTGATGGAAGTATCGTTTATCTGACCAATGTGGAGCTTGAACTTTGTTATACTGCCTGGATTAACAACAAGATAGACGGTAATCCAGACTCCTTGGTTATTGGTGCTTCGTATTTTCCAATAACAAAAGAAGTTAAACAAATCAATCTGGTCGATCATCCCGATTCATCCTATTATATTAAACCCTCCCCTTCAGACAGCATAAACTATATTTATGCACCGGCTGGAATGTTTACAGAGGTTTCCATACCTGAAAATGTTTTTACAAAAGGTAACGGAAAATTGTCCGGTAAAACAATTAACGGTCTTCGTATGACAGTTTTGGCAACACAGCTGGATGATGACTGGGATTATGCGATGGCTCCCCCTAGTGCCTTATTGTTAATAAACAAAGCGGATGCTACCAACTTTATTAAAAATTACGAATTGAACGACGGTGTTTATTCCTTTTTAGCAACTTACAATTCATCATCGGAAGAATATGTTTTTGATTTGACAGCATATGCCAACAAAATGGTGCATAAAATGGATGGTACAGGAAGCGCCAATGATTTTAAGCCTTTCACGGATATGATTTTATTACCAGTGACTGTTATTCAAAACTCGTCAAGCGATAACGTTCGGATCGATCATATGATAACTCCTGCTGCTGTTAAGGTTCGGGGTGGGAATCATAAGACTCAACCAATGAGTCTGGAGGTTTTGTATTCGAAATAAAGGTTTAAAACCGAATCCCGATTATCGTATTTTTTTAAATAGAAAGGGCATCGACTTTAAAAGTTGATGCCCTTTCAGTTTAAAGAAATTTCTTATTTTTCTGCTTTTGCCTTACGAACCCTCAAACTCTTATTCTCGGTCTCTAGTTTCTCAATCGTAATTTCCTGATTTTGAATGGTAGTCAGCAGCGAATTTAATTCTTCATTATCAATGTTGGAAGGAAATTGTTCATTGACCCTGTTCATGAAGTCGCTCAGTACATTCATGTAGTTGGTGAATGCTTCAAAGGGTGATTCATACGGACTGAAGTGCTGATGAACCGCTCCGTCTGAAGCACGTTTCGTACTCATGTAAAAGAAATGGTCGCTGGATTGCAAATACAGCCAGTCTTGCTGGATGCGTCTGTCCTTGATCATTCGTACACGTTCCCCGATGCTGTATAACTTCTTGAAAGCTTCGTTCTGAAGGGTGTTTCCAAGCCATGCACTCACGTCGCGTTCCTCGTCTGCCCACGATATGGGGTAAGGAATGGGTAATGCCTCTATTGGCTTGAGTTTAGATACCACTTCAGAAGGAGTGGAGAAAGTGATTCCTTTTTGTTCTGCAAAATAGGGCAGCGCCTTCAGAAATTCAAAAATACCACTTTCCTTGGGTTGCAAATTTCCGAACGTTTCATAATTCATGAAAAGATTGACCAATGGTTCGTTTTCAGGTATCTGATCAATCCAGTCTATAAACTTATCTGCAGTTAAGGGATATTCGTTCCAGTGATAGTCCGTAAAGCGGAAAGTGATATCATCACTCAGCTTGCTATTTTTAAGTAGTAGCTTGATGCTGGGATTCGTTGCACTCTGATACACAAAGTTTGGAGTTTTCCATCCAAGAACTTGTTTGGCACCTTCTGTAATAATGGTTTTATATCCAAGCCCGGCAACCAGATCTCCCAGTTCGTCCGAATAAATCAACTCGGTGTTTCTAAATACTTTTGGTTTCTTACCAAAAAGACTTTCAATGCGTTTGCTGTGCAAAGCCACCTGCTGTTTAAATTCTGCAGGGTCTTTCAAACTGCTCAGAGAATGGGCATAGGTTTCTGAAAGGAATTCCACACAATTCGTTTTAGCGAGCTGGCGGAAGCTGTCTATGACTTCTGGTGCGTGAATTTCAAGTTGGTCAAGGGCAACACCGGAGATGGAGAAAGCTACCTTAAACTTACCCTTGTTTGCTTCAATCATTTCGAGCAGAATCTGATTGGCCGGCAAAAAGGAATTTGCTGCCACTTTCTGAAGAATATTCTCGTTGTTAAAATCGTCGTAATAGTGATGATCTGCACCAATATCGAAAAATCGATAGCGTTTCAATCGAAAGGGCTGGTGAATCTGAAAATAGAAGCAAATGGTCTTCATATAGAGTGAGGTTATTATTTTTAATCAGAAATTACAGACCGCAAACATTGTTGTAAATGTTCCGGACTTTTTGACCGGCATATTCCCATTTTATTTCATCGACTTCGAGTTTGCCTTCGGTTTTTAAGAAATCATTCATGGCCGGGTAACTGATGATGGAATAGATAGCGTCAGCCATGGCTTCGATGTCCCAGTAGTCAATTTTTATAGCATTGTCCAAAATCTCAGCACATCCCGACTGTTTGGAAATAATGGTTGGAATGCCTACTTGCATGGCTTCCAGCGGGGAAATGCCAAAAGGTTCCGACACAGAAGGCATGATGTAAACATCACTCGATTTGAGCAATCGATACACTTCATCGCCTTTTAAAAAGCCAGGAAAATGGAATCTGTCCGAAATACCGCGTTTGGCAGCCAGCAGAATCATGGCTTCTATCATATCTCCGTTACCAGCCATCACAAAATGGACATTCTTTTTTTTCTGAAGCACTTTTGCTGCTGCTTCTACAAAGTATTCAGGCCCTTTTTGCATGGTAATCCGTCCCAGGAAAGTGACAATTTTATCCGAGAGGTTTCGGACTGGAACAATGTCCTTAATGTCCTGACTTACCGGTTCCACTGCATTGTGGACGGTCGTTACTTTAGCCGGATTCTGATGATATTTATTGATAACCGTATCTCTGGTCAGGTTGCTGACACAAAGAATGTGGTCAGCATAATCCATTCCGTTTTTTTCAATACTGTACACCTGAGGATTCACTTTGCCCCGGCTTCTGTCAAAATCGGTCGCATGTACATGGATGACCAATGGTTTTCCACTGACGTTTTTGGCATGAATGCCTGCAGGGTAGGTAAGCCAGTCGTGTGAATGGATTACGTCAAAGGATTCCTTACGGGCAATAACCCCGGCACAAATGGAATAATTGTTTATTTCTTCCAGTAAATTGTCCGGGTACCGGCCTGAAAATTCAATGCAGCCGATATCATTGGTGTACAAATACCTGAAATCAGCATAAATATGTTCACGTAAATCGTAGTATTCCTGGGGACCCATGCTTTTTCCCAGACGGTTTTTTAAGGTTTCAGGAGAAACATCCTGGCGCACAACAGGGGTGTTGCAGGCTCCAATGATTTTTAAGAAACTTTGGTCTTCGTCTCCATGTGGTTTTGGAATAACAAACGTTATTTCCATATCTTTTTGCAGGGACATTCCTTTTGTCAGGCCATAACTGGCAGTACCAAGTCCACCCAAAATGTGGGGAGGAAATTCCCATCCGAACATTAAGGCCTTCATTTTTCCTCTAAATTATTAATCATATTTTTCACTAATCTTTGACTTCTCAGTATTTCAGCTACGCTCATGGCAAAGGAAACAGCTCCACGTCCACGGTAAGGCGGGTTGCCGTCAAAAAGTTCCGATATGGTGCTGATGCCCCTGTCGTAAAATTCTTCTTCAAAACCGTAAATAACACGTTGTGCAAAGCTGATGCCGCTTGTTTTATGTATTTTTAAATACGCTTCCAGGTATGGACCGATTAGCCAGGGCCAGGCCGTTCCCTGATGATACGCTCCGGTGCGTTGTTCTTCATTTCCTTCAAAAACAGGGTTGTAGCCAACACTTTTGGGACTCAGGGTACGAAGACCTTTGGGTGTTAAAAGCTCTTTGGTGACAAGATCCAGTACTGTTTTTTTCTGCAAGCGGTCTAATGGGGAATGTTCCAGTGAAACAGCGAAAATCTGGTTTGGTCGTACGCTCCAGTCAGGTTGACTACCGTTTACGTAATCAAACAAATAGCCGTGTTCGTTGTAAAAGACACTCAGGAAAGATTTGGCTGTTTTTTCAGCTTCAGATTGGTATATTTTCACCAAATGGTCTTTATTTAAACAGGTTGCCAACTCTGCCCCAAAACAAAGTGCGTTGTACCAAAGTGCATTGAATTCAACCAGATATCCGGTTCTCTGCACAACTGGTTTACCATATTGCATCGAATTCATCCAACTCACAGCTTGATCTTTACCATTGGTATATAAAAGTCCGTTTTTATGCAGAAACAAATTCTCATGTCTTTGATTTCGGATAAATTCCAGCACCTCAAAAATTCTTTTTCCGTATTTTTCAGCACAAGCTTCTATGCTGAAATACTTGCCATATTCCTGAATGGACCAAATATACCAAAGCAAGATATCCGGTGCATCCATCTCCGTGATGTCACAATCCAGGGGTTTCTTTTCCATGAAGTTGCAAACGGCTTTTTCACCGGTTTTCATAATGGATTCAAACAGGTCTGGATTTTTTGCGGCAAATGTACAACCGGGAAGAGAAATAAACATATCCCTGGCACGACATTTAAACCAGGGATAACCGGCTAAAATATACCGTTGGCCGTCTTCCCGTTTGTTGTATAATTGATATGCTGCATTTTTAAGGCAGTTTGTAAAAGTGTCTCTGGGGATTCTGCTGATTGCTTCCTTTTCAAAAAGGCGCTTCATGCTGTGTGGGGGGAGACTGGTAGTACCTATTGAAAAATAAATGCTTTCCCCTTTTTTGATGGGTAGTTCAAACGTTCCGGGTACAAATAAATCTTCCTTGAATTCATAACCACGCTCTTGTTCTTTCAGATATTCAATATTCTTATACCAGTCAGGGGCATAGACAAAATCATTTTTATGTGAAATTTGCAGATGCAATTCCGGGTATCCCGGATACAGGCATATTTTAATGCCATTGTTGATGACTTCGTAGTTTTTATTGATGGCACTGTTTTCATGACAAAGATCATTCACGTTCCGGAAAGCCAGAAAGGGCTTGAATCTTAAGCGTGTAGGGGAATGTGCTTCCAGCAAGGTATATTTGATCAATAACCGGTTCTCGAAAGAAACGAAAGACAGCTCCCGGGAAAGGATGACCCCACCTACCCGATAGGTGGTGGAAGGCGTACAGTCGCTTTTGTATTCCCGAATGTACTTATGACCTTTGGGGCTGTAATTGTTACCCGGATATTTATGGATTCCAAGGTTGAACTCTGCGCCGTGCTGAATAACCGTTGTATCCAGTGATGACATTAAAACATGATTGTCTCCGTCAAGTTCAGGTACTGGAATGACCAATAATCCATGATATTTTCTGGTATTGCAATCTACTATGGTGGAATAGCTGTAAGCTCCCGATTTATTGGTACGAAGTGTCTCTTTGGTTAAAGACTGCTCCAGATTTATCATGAGGGTTTTATCGAATTTCAGGTAACTCATGTTTTTTTCTTGGTTAATTAGTCTAACGAAAGTAAGGATTCTAATTGAAAAAAGGAAGAAAAGAAGTTGAAATTTCTGAATTTAGTTTTGGGTGCAGATGTTCCCAATCTATTTTGGATAGACCGTTTCAAGAATTTGGCGGATGACTTCAGTATTTTTAGCTAAGGATAATTGGTTTAAGAGCGGATCCAGATTGCTGGTAAAAAGTTTAACAGCAATAGCCAACAATATGATACCAAAGAACTTGCGTAAAACATAAATACTTCCTTTACCCAGAAACTTTTCAATCTTGTCCGTCATGCGTAGCACAAAAAAGACGAAAACCATATTGATTGCTATGGCAACGATGATGTTGATTATTTCATATTCAGCTCGTAGAGAAAGGAGCGTTGTAAAAGCACCTGCACCTGCAATTAACGGAAAAACCAGGGGTACGATGAAAGATGCTTCAGCGGGGCTTTCGTCTTTAAAAATGCGGACATCAAAAGTCATTTCTGCAGCTAGTACAAAAATGACTATGGAGCCTGCCACTGCAAATGAAGATACATTTACACCGAAAAGATTCAGCAATCCTTCTCCTGCAAAAAGGAAAAGTACCATGGTGAAGAATGAAATAATACTGACTTTGCCAGGATTCACCGCTCCTTTTCGTTGTTTGAGATCAACGATGACAGGTATGGAGCCGATTATATCTATAATGGCAAACAAAACGACAAAAGCGCTTGCTATTTCTTTTAAATCAAAACCCATTACTTTTTTTTACAAATGTAATCAGTTTGTCTATATAATTGTGTAATTTCGCGCTAATTTTTAAGGGGGTTCTATTAAGTTAAAATGATTAATATAAAAACAGATGTCAACCTTTGAAATGTTTTTACAATTGCCTCTTTTTAAGGGTATTGAAATGGATGATTTGTATTCCATGATACCTAAAATAAATTTGGACTTTGAAAGTTTTCAGCCGGGTGAAATTGTGTTTAGCCCAGAAATGGAAGCTAAAGGACTTATCTACTTGTTAAAAGGGGAGGCAAAGGTCGTTTCCATTGGCAAGGAACGAATGGTAGAAGGTCCCGTCTTGTTGTCTTATACCGAACTCTTCGGCGCAAACAGGCAGTTTCTGATGGAAACGAAAGCTTTAAATACTTGCAGCACTTTGAATATTGATACGAAATCCCTGTTGTATCTGCTGCGAAACTGTCCGGTATTTTTAACGAATTATCTTTCTTTACTCTCAGATACAATTGATTCCCTGTATGTTAATAGCAACGATTTTTTAATAGTTTGATATGAAATTAATCCATTTGTTTATTATGACAATGATGTTGGCAGGAAGTGTTGCAGAAGCAGCAAATCCTTTTTTCTCCAGCTTTAAAACACCCCATCAGACACTTCCTTTTGATCGGGTTAAGTTGGAACATTTTATGCCTGCGTTTGAAAAAGCCTTTGCATTGCAGGATGCAGAAATTCAGAAAATAGTTGATACAAAGGAAATTCCAACTTTTGAAAACACCATTCTGGCTTTGGAATATTCAGGTAAGATGCTTCACGATGTCTCTGCCGTATTTTATACCCTCACTGAAAGTGAAAGTACGGATGAACTAATGGCCTTGGCTTCCAAAGTGGCCATCCTTCAAACGGAGCATTCCAACAAAATTAATTTAAATGCAGCGCTTTTCGCCCGTGTTCAGAAGATTTATGATACACGTGATAAACTTTCTCTGGAAATGGATCAGAAAAAGTTGTTGAAAGATACGTATGAGGATTTTATGTTGAGTGGTGCAGCTTTAAAAGGTGCTGATCGTCAAAAGTACAGCGATCTGAGCGTGAAACTAAGCACTTTGGAAGAAAATTTTCAGCAGAACTCACTCAAATCAACCAATCAGTATGAAAAGGTTGTCACCGATAAAGCGCTTTTGAAGGGTTTGCCCGAGGATATTCTTGCCGCAGCACGTAAAAAAGCACAGGATAAAAATAAAGAAGGCTGGTTGTTCGATTTGTCGGCTCCCAGTTTTGTATCTTTTATGAAATACGCCGAAAACCGCGATTTGCGTCAGGAAATTTATAGAGCCTATATGACCAGAGCTATTTCCGGAGAATTTGACAACTCAGCAAACATTCGTGATATTGTCAATATAAGACGCCAGATTTCAGTTTTGCTGGGAAAACCTTCCTATGCAGATTTTGCCCTGTATCGCAGGATGGCAGAAAAACCGGAAGCTGTCTATTCGCTTCTGGATAAACTATCAGCAGCCTATTTACCTGTTGCCAAATCGGAAGTGGCAGCCGTTCAGGGTTTTGCCATTGGTCTGGAGGGAAAGAACATTAAAATTGAACCCTGGGACTGGTCTTATTATTCAGAAAAGCTGAAAAGTGCCCAATTTAGCATCAACGATGAAATGCTTCGGCCCTATTTTAAACTGGAGAATGTTCAAAAAGGCGTTTTCGGCCTGGCTACTAAATTATTCGGCATCACCTTTAAGAAAAATCCAAAAATACCTGTTTGGAACAAAGAGGTTGAAGCCTGGGAAGTTTTCGACAAAGATGGTAGCTATCTGGCTGTGTTGTATACCGATTTTCATCCCCGAAAAACCAAACGTGCAGGTGCATGGATGAGCGATATTAATCCCCAGTACCGATTAAAAGGCAAAGATCTTCGTCCACAGGTCAGCATCACGATGAACTTTACGAGTGCAACTGATACCAAACCTTCTTTGCTGACTTTTGATGAAGTTACCACTTTTTTACATGAATTCGGACATTCCCTGCATGGCATGTTGTCCAATGTGAATTATAAAAGTCAATCCGGAACCAATGTTTACCGGGATTTTGTGGAACTGCCTTCACAGGTTATGGAAAACTGGGGTTCTGAAAAGGAGTTTCTGGACGAATTTGCTGTTAATTACCTGACAGGTGAGAAAATGCCCTATGAACTGGTGCAAAAGATTAAAGCAGCCGAAAATTTCAACATTGCTTATACTTGTATGCGACAACTAAGCTTTGCATACCTGGATATGGCATGGCACAGCATAAAGACCGATTTTAACGGTGATCCCAATCAATTTGAACGTCAGGCATGGTCCAAGGCCATTGTGCTGCCTCAACCTGAGGATTGTATGATGAGTGCAACGTTCAACCATATTTTCGCGGGAGGCTATGCTGCCGGTTATTACAGCTACAAATGGGCAGAAGTGCTGGACGCAGATGCCTATGCTTATTTAACACGAAATAAGATCTTTGATACAGAGGCCGCAGAATCATTTCGTAAAAATGTACTTTCAAGAGGAGGTACAGAGTCACCCATGCAGCTTTATAAAAGGTTTAGAGGTCAGGAACCTGGTATTGATGCCTTGTTGAAAAGAAACGGAATTATAAAAAATTGATTGATGGATATACTTTCGGAAAAACAAGCTATACTGGACGAGAGGTACATGCGCATGGCCCTCATTTGGGCAGAAAATTCGTATTGCAAACGTCGTCAGGTAGGTGCCCTTTTGGTTAAAGATAAAATGATCATTTCGGATGGTTACAACGGAACACCTTCTGGATTTGAAAATATTTGTGAGGATGAATCCAATACCACCAAATCTTATGTTTTGCATGCAGAAGCCAATGCCATCACCAAAGTGGCTCGCTCATTCAACAGCAGCACAGGAGCAACACTCTACGTGACTGCTTCTCCGTGCATTGAATGTGCTAAGCTTATTATTCAGGCAGGCATTTTGAGGGTTGTTTATGGTGAACCCTATCATTTGGAAGATGGATTAAATTTGCTTTTAAGAGCTGGAATAGAAATAGTGTTTTGTGATAAAAATAATTTTTTGAATGGAATCAACAAATAAAGGGAAAGTCTGGGTACCGATAGCAATGACAGTTTGCATTGTTGCAGGTCTGGTCATCGGGACGTTTATGTCTCAGCATTCTTTCCTTGGTAATCGTAATAATTTGTACATGAGCAAGGTGGAAGCCTTGATTTCATTGATTGATGACAAATATGTGGACACTATCGATCAGAACAAAATGGTTGAAGATTTAATGCCTAAAATTCTTGGGGAATTGGATCCACATTCAGTCTATATTTCTGCCAAGGATCGTACTTCTGCCAATGAGCAGATAGAGGGAAGTTTCAGCGGTGTTGGTGTTCAGTTTAATATTCAAAATGATACTATTCGTGTGGTTGCAGTAGTAAAAGGAGGCCCTTCAGCCAAAGCCGGCTTGCTCGCAGGTGATCGTATTGTCCGGATTAATGGAAAGCCTTTTGTTGGAAAATCAGTGAACAATGAGATGATCATGAAGACGCTTCGGGGTAGTAAAGGCACCAGCGTTAAAATTAGTGTTCTTCGATCCCGCATGAAAAAAATATATACCTATACAGTTATTCGTGACGATATACCATTATACAGTGTGGAAGCACGTTACAAAATCGGTAAAGAAATTGGTTATATCAAAATTGGAAATTTTGGACGTTTGGCACATGCTGAGTTCATTCAGGCAATGGTTTATCTGCAAAAACTTAAGTGTACGAAGTTTATCATCGATGTTCGTGGAAATCCAGGCGGATTGATGGAGCCAGCCTTAAATATCGCCAACGAGTTTTTACCCAAAGGAAGGTTAATTTTATATACTCAGGGTAAGGCTTATCCCAGAGAAGATGTCTATTCCACTGGAAAGGGCTCTTTTCAGAACTGCCCTTTAGCCATTCTGACGGATGAATGGTCCGCTTCCTCCAGTGAAATTCTGGCAGGAGCCATTCAAGACAACGACCGTGGTTATGTAGTTGGTCGTCGATCTTTTGGCAAAGGACTTGTTCAAAATGAAATTCCTTTCCGCGACGGATCTGCCGTTCGTCTGACCATTGCCCGTTTTTACATTCCATCCGGAAGATGCATTCAGAAACCTTATAAAAACGGGGAAGATGAGAATTATCAGAAAGACATCATGAACCGATATATGAATGGTGAGTTTGAATCGCAAGACAGTATCCAAATCAATAAAAAGGAGAAATTTAAAACTGCCGGCGGAAGAACAGTCTATGGAGGCGGTGGTATTATCCCTGACTTTTTCATACCTCTGGATACAACGGGAGTGACTGCCTGGTATAGTAAAGTGGTAACTGCCGGTCTGATCTACAGTTTTGCTTACGATTATACCGATAATCACAGAGATACCTTAAAGCTTTACAATACCCCCAACAAGCTGTCGTCTTTTCTGGATGAACAAGATTTGATGCCGCAATTTCTACTTTATTCTGAAAATAAGAACATCAGAGGCCGACTGGCATTTATTGAAAAGTCTTTTCCCATTGTTCTGACTCAGATCAAAGCCTACGTATCCAGAAATATTTTAAACGATGATGCTTTCTGGAAAATTTTGCAGGAAGACGATGTTGCCCTTACAAAGGCTGTTGAAGTCATAACCCGTACCAAAAAGCATACGGTTTTAGAATAAAATTTTCGTTATACAAAGAAGGGCTGCAAAACTTGATGATTTTGCAGCCCTTCTTAGTCTATCAGATCCGTTATCTGAAAACAATATCCCTGATTGTAACATGTCCAACTTTCTTGTTCAAGTGATCAATCAAACTTTGCCTCATCATTTGAAGTTCGTTCCGAATCACCGCTGAGTCCATTTGAACATACAGCGTTCCCTTACTGATGTAAATATTCTTCGTGTGCGCAGCAATACCCGAACCGACAATTTCCGGAAAAGCCGTAATCAGACGCGTTTCAAAGATTTTTCCATCAATATTCAGGCTTTTCAGCGACTCCTCCAAAATATCGTGCAGCGTTTGAGCGTTTCTCCTTCTCATGATTCCATCGTTTCAATCTGACCATCTTCCACCTCGAAAATGCGATAATCCTCTCCCGTACGTTGCAACAGATGATCCGAATTTTCACGGTTTGTATCCGTAATGAAAATCTGACCAAACTCTTTACCCGCAACCAGATTGATAATCCGTTCTACCCGGGTTGCATCCAGTTTATCGAACAAATCGTCCAGAAGCAGAATGGGAGTAGACTTACCCGCTTTTTTTAGAAAATCAAACTGAGCCAGCTTGAGCGCGATCAGGTAACTTTTATTCTGTCCCTGCGAGCCAACCCGTTTAATGGGATGCCCGTCCAGCTCCATTATCAGGTCATCCTTATGGATTCCAACCGTCGTATAACCCAGTATTTCATCCCGTTGCCTGCTGTTAAACAATTTCGTAGTCAGATTTCCTTCCGAAAGATGCGACGAATAATTTAACTCAATACACTCTTTTCCTCCGGAAATATTTTGATAAAAAGATTCAAAGACAGGTGTGAAATCTGTTATGAAAGCCGCTCTTTTTTGAAAGATAACTTCAGCATCGGCAGTCATCATTTCCTCGTACATAGCCCAAAGGGATTCATCCTTGAAAGCTTCGTTTTTGAGTAAGGCATTGCGTTGCTGCAGTGTTTTGTTGTAGCTCATCAGGGCATCCATATAGGCGTGGTCGTACTGAGAAATGACCATATCCATAAAACGTCTCCTTTCATCGCTGCCTTCACGGATCAGCTCTTCATCGGAAGGGGAAATCAGAACGAGAGGTATTCGTCCAATGTGTTCAGAAAGCCTTTCGTATTCTTTTTTATTGCGTTTAAAAGTTTTCTTTTGCTTGCGCTTCATCCCGCAATATATTTCTTCCTGAACTTCTTTTTCCTTATAGTGCGCCTGCAAAACAAAGAAGTCTGCGTCGTGTGTGATATTCTGAGAATCAACCGGATTTGAATGACTTTTGCAAAAGGATAAATAATAGATAGCATCCAGAAGATTGGTTTTACCTTCACCGTTTTTCCCGAAAAAACAATTGATACCGGGAGAAAAAGAAAGCTCGGCTTCCCGTATGTTTTTGAAATTGATGATGGAAAGATTTGTTAGATACATGTTGGGGGTCTGATACCGTGATTTGTACACAAATGTATAAAAAAACGGGGATTAATTTTCGGAATCAAATCAATTAATGTATTTTTGTGCACCAAATTTTTGAGTACCATATACACCTAAGACTAAATAGATATGTCGAACAAACCTGAAGAAAAAGAAGAATTGCAAAAAGTGAATGAAGCATTAAGCCGTTCTGAACAATTCATAGAAAAAAATCAAAAAAATCTTCTGATAGCATTAGCTGCAATCGTTGTAATCGTTGCCGGCGTTATTCTTTTCCGTCACAGTTACCTGTTGCCAAAAGAAAAAGCAGCACAGGAAATGATTTTTATCGGTGAACGTTATTTTGCCATTGACTCTTTTAAAGTTGCCTTACAAGGTGATGGAGCAGAATTTATCGGTTTTGAAGGTGTTATTGACGATTATGGTGCTACAAAAACAGCTAAGCTTGCTGCTGCTTATGCCGGTTTGTGTTACAAAGCAATGGGCGACAATGAAAAAGCCATTGACTACTTAGGTAGAAGCAATGCAGACGACATCATGGTTTCTCCTGCGTTGGTCGGAAGTATTGGTGATTGCTATGTTGAGCTAGGTAAAGCTGAAAAAGCTGTTTCTTACTTTGAAAAAGCGGCTGATGCAGACAATGAAATGTTGTCTCCCATCTATCTGATGAAAGCTGCCCGTGTTTATGAAAGCCTTAACAAATTTGGCAAAGCTTTAAAAATATACGAACGCATCAAGAAAGAATATCCAATGTCTCAGGAAGGTCTTGAAGTAGAAAAGTACATCGAACGCGCTAAAATTCAGAAATAATTTGGCTACCCAATATCACAATTTATCGACTTACGATCCAACAGTTATGCCCGACGCTTCAGCAATGAAGGTCGGCATTGTTGTTGCTGAATGGAACACAGAAATCACTTCCAAGCTCCTGGAGGGCGCACGTTCCACTTTAATTGCAAACGGTGTTTCTCCGGACAATATTATTGAACGCTGGGTACCCGGCAGTTTTGAACTCATCTACGGAGCAAAATTATTGGCGGATAAAACCGATGTGGATGCTGTGATTGTACTTGGCTGTGTCATCCGTGGTGAAACCCCTCACTTTGAATATATTTGCTCAGCTGTAGCTCAGGCTATAGGTCAGCTGAATGTAACCTATCCTATACCATTTATTTTCGGTCTGCTTACAAACAATACGATGCAACAGTCTATTGACAGGGCAGGTGGGGTGCTTGGAAATAAGGGGGATGAGGCTGGAGTTACTGCGATAAAAATGATAGCACTTAATAAAGAAGTTGGAGTTTAAATAGGTAGCCACACGTACGAAAAGTACGCTCCGGGAGCAATCCATAAAGTGCCTTGAACTTAACTCCCTGTTTAAATATTCCTTTTTAATCCAATTCCAATCCGAATGCCCGATACAACAAATCGAGGTTCGGATTTTTCTTTTTCATGGCCTCCAGTCGGTCTTTTGCCGTGAATGGCCTGGTATTTTCCCCAACTTCGGCGAGACGGATATTCATTTTAATGCGCGTGTTTTTGAGGTCCTGATGCAGATGCGTTTCAATTTTCCGGGTAATCTCCTGAAATTTTCCAACTGTAACCGGATTTTGTACGACAATCTCAAACTGATAATCAGGCTGCATGACAGGGATGCACGATTTCATGGCGTTTTTCAAATGAACATCTTTTACAATGCTTTCGGTATAACGGTTCCAGGAAAGGATCAGAGCTTCAAGTGTAAAAGGTTGATTGAGCATCGGCGCTTCCACTTGTTGATGAACAGTTGAGTCGATTATTACTGCCTGTTTTCGGATGGAGCTGGTTTTTATGGACTTGATCAATCGGGGACCATCGTCCTGATTGCCTGATGCAGCTTGAGACTCAGTCGAAGTCGTATTTACTACAGGACTAGCAGGAGGTGCGCTTACTTCCTCAGACTTTTTTACAGGTTGAGCAAGTGAGATAGCCTGTTCCGTTTCCGCATTTATAGATAAAGGCTGGATGGGAATGGGCGATTCGTCAAAGTTTAGTTCACTTATTTTTTTTTTTGAATCCGAAAGTTGAGTTATCCGGATTAATGCAAGTTCAATAAGCAATCGTTTGTTTCTGCTTTCTCTGTAATCCAGATCGCAATCGTTGCTGATTTTGATGGCGGTAAATAGAAATTCCGGCGAACATTTGGCCGCTTGTTCCTGGTACTTTTTTCGGATACCGGCACCGACTTCCAGTAAAACAAGTGTGGCGGGGTCTTTACAAACCAGTAAATCACGGAAATGAGCACTTAGCCCAGTGATGAAATGCTGACCTTCAAAACCATTATTCAGAATATCGTTGAAAATAAGAAGGGTGCTGCTAAGATCTCCGCTTAGGAAGGCGTCGGTCAGTTTGAAATAGTAATCATAATCCAGCACGTTCAGATTGTCGATGACATTCTGATAGGTGATTTTACCATTACCAAAGCTGGACACCTGATCAAAAATGGACAAGGCATCCCGCATTCCGCCATCTGCTTTTAAGGCAATGATGTTTAATGCTTCTTCCTCTGCTTCCACATTTTCCGACTTTGCCACAAATTGCAATTGACCTACGATGTCGTTTGCGCTGATGCGGTTGAAGTCGTAAATCTGACAACGGGAAAGGATAGTGGGTATGATTTTATGCTTTTCGGTGGTCGCTAAAATAAAAATAGCATGGTGCGGCGGCTCTTCCAGCGTTTTTAAGAACGCATTGAAAGCCGAAGTCGAAAGCATATGGACTTCATCAATGATATAGACTTTGTACTGTCCAAGTTGGGGTGGAATACGAACCTGATCTACCAGGCTGCGGATATCATCCACTGAATTGTTGGACGCAGCATCCAATTCGAAAATATTCAGCGAACGCTGATCGTTGAAGCTTTGGCAAGACTCGCATTCGTTGCAGGCTTCACCATCTGATTTTGGATTGAAACAATTGATGGTTTTTGCAAATATGCGGGCACAAGTGGTTTTACCGACACCTCTGGGACCGCAAAACAAATAGGCATGTGCCAGTTGTTTATTTTTGATAGCGTTTTTCAGGGTTGTTGTCAGGGCGGTTTGCCCAACAACCGATTGAAACGTATCCGGGCGGTATTTACGAGCGGAAACTAAGTAATTATCCATAGAGAAAGTCTTTTTTTCTTGTGCTTTGCAAATGTAACAAAATCCTTTCAAAATTTTCGGATGTATAATAAAAATGAACTACTTTTGTTCCAATCATTTTATGATAATGGATACGCTCAGGAAATTTTACACCTTCATAAAACCTTATTTGAACAAATACGTCATTACCCTTGTCGTTTTTGTCGTATTCATCATTTTTATTGATGACAATAATGTGATACGTAGAGTGCAATACGAACTGCAGATAATCAGCTTACGCAAGGAAATTCGTCATTATGAGAAATTGCGTGACGAAAATGCTCTGAAATTAGAAAAGCTTCACTCGAGTGACAGTGAGTTGGAAAGAATAGCCAGAGAAGATTATATGATGAAAAAGCCCAATGAAGAAGTTTTTATTGTCGAGTGAAACCCATATCATTAATTACCCTTTAAACATTATGAATAAAAAGTTACTGAATGCTGTTTTTACGATGGGAGCAATCCTGGTGTTGATCTCCTCTGTTTTAGTGATGGAACATGTTTTATGGGGCAAATATTGCTTTGCCGTTGGGGTGGCCTTATTTGTTATTTGTAGAAGCAGGATGACCTATACCGGTAATGATTTTCGTATGAAACGCCTGAACAGACTTTACTTTGCTTCTTCGCTCCTGATGGTGGTTGCAGCTTATTTGCAATTTCAAAATAGCAATTCATGGATCGTCCTGCTTTTAATAGTTGCCATTACCGAATTTTACGCAAGTATGCGTTTTTCTTTGTATGAAAAAGAAAATGCCCGGGCTAAGGAATCCGAAAAGTCTTCTTCTGAAACCTCCATCCGGAAATAATCGGAATTAGTCCGGTTTTCAACGATGGGAAAGTCCTCCTTTTGCTTCAAACAGTTTGAGGTTTTTCATGACCGTTGTGCCATGAAAGTTGGAACGGATGGTGTCTTGCTTGGTGCCTGGATCAATCCCGGCAATGCAATGCGCATTCTTGATGTAGGTTCAGGAAGTGGCCTGATAGCGCTCATTCTGGCTCAACATTCCATGGCTCAGGTGGATGGAGTGGAACTGGATTTAGAAGCGGCGAAACAAGCAGGTGAAAATTTTTCAAACTCACTCTGGACTGAAAGAATGTGTATTTTTGAGGCAGATTTCAATTTTTTTCAGAATACTTCTTACGATTTAATCGTATCCAATCCACCATTTTTCAGAAAATCGCTCAAAGCCCCGGTTAAAGAACGAAATCTGGCCAGGCATACTGATATGCTCTCGTATGAAATGCTTATCCAAAAGTCGGCACAATTGCTATCGCCGGATGGCCGTTTTGCAGTCATTCTGCCTACTGATTCTTCGGACGATTTCGAAGAGGTCTGCTGGCAAAATAAGTTATACCTTTCCAAACGTTGTGAAGTCATTCCTGTGGAAGGACTGTCACCCAAACGGGTACTGCTCGAATTTTCACTACACCGCTCCACAATAGAACGTACAACGTTGATACTGGAAACCAAAGACCACCAAATGACACCGGAATTTTCGGATCTTACTGCAGATTTGTACCTGGACAAATGAACTTCAAAAAGTATTCCATACAATTTTTTTTGCTACCTTTGCGCCTTGAAAAAAAACGTGATGTATGTCTAAGAAATTCGCGGAATATTCCGGTTTTGATTTATCAAAAATTAATCAGGACGTCCTGAAAAAGTGGGACGAAGAAGATTTGTTTCATAAGAGTATGGAAATACGGGAAGGTTCTCCTTCTTTTGTTTTCTATGAAGGCCCGCCATCTGCAAATGGTATGCCTGGTATTCACCATGTTATGGCTCGTTCCATCAAGGATATTTTCTGTCGCTACAAGACGATGAAAGGTTTCCAGGTGATGCGTAAAGCTGGCTGGGATACCCACGGACTTCCCGTTGAACTCGGTGTTGAAAAAACATTGGGCATTACCAAGGAAGATATCGGAAAAACCATTACCGTAGCCCAGTACAATGCAGCCTGTCGCAGGGATGTGATGAAATATACCAAAGAATGGGAAGACCTGACTCATCAGATGGGTTATTGGGTGAATATGGATGATCCCTACATCACCTACGACAACCGTTACATCGAAACCCTTTGGTATTTACTCAAAGAATTTTACAAAAAAAACCTTCTATACAAAGGCTATACCATTCAGCCTTATTCCCCTGCTGCCGGTACTGGTTTGAGCTCGCATGAGTTAAATCAACCCGGATGTTACAAGGATGTTAAAGATACCACTTGTGTAGCTGAATTTAAGATCAAAAACCCAAAAGCAGAATGGACTACGTTTGGCGATGCCTATTTCATTGCCTGGACAACCACTCCATGGACGTTGCCATCCAATACTGCCTTGTGTGTAGGGCCCAATATTACCTATGTTGCCGTACAAAGCTACAATCCGTATACCGGAATACCATTAACATGCCTCTTGGCCAAAGACCTGGTGTCAGTTCATTTCAATCCAAAAGCAGCTGAATTGGAGCTTGATTCCTACCAGGTAGGTGACAAATTGGTCCCTTTCAAGGTCTTGGATCCTGAATACAAAGGCTCAGAATTTGTTGGAATGGAATACGAGCAACTGATACCCTTTATGAATCCCGGAGAAGGTGCTTTCCGTGTCATTTCCGGCGATTTTGTGACCACAGAGGATGGTACAGGAATCGTGCACATCGCGCCAACTTTTGGTGCTGACGATGATCGAGTAGCTAAAAACTTCGGAATACCACCCCTTTTGATGCCTGATATAGACGGCAACATGCGTCCAATGGTGGATCCAACCGGAAAATTCTACAAAATAGAAGATCTGGATGCCGACTACGTGAAATCAAACGTGAATGAGACGCTTTATGCAGAATATGCAGGCCGTTTTGTAAAAAATGCTTACGATTCCAACCTTACAGAAAACGATACGACACTTGATATTGACCTTTGCGTCATGCTTAAACAGCAAAATCTGGTGTTTAAAATCGAAAAACATATTCACACCTACCCACATTGCTGGCGCACCGACAAACCGGTCTTATATTACCCGCTTGATAGCTGGTTTATTAAGTCTACGGCTAAACGTGAACGGATGATGGAACTCAATAAGACCATCCAATGGAAACCCCAATCTACCGGAACAGGTCGTTTCGGAAAATGGCTGGAAAACCTTCAGGACTGGAACCTTTCCCGCAGTCGTTTTTGGGGAACTCCATTGCCTATCTGGCGTACAGAAGATGGAAGCGAAGAAATTTGTATTGGCTCCGTAGCTGAATTGCATGATGAAATTGAAAAATCGGTCAGTGCCGGATTCATGAAATCCAACACACTTGGCGATTTTGAACCCGGTTTATACACCGCCGAAAATTACGATAAAATAGACCTTCACCGTCCGTATGTAGACGATGTTGTTTTGGTTTCACCTTCCGGAAAACCCATGAAGCGCGAAACCGACCTGATTGATGTTTGGTTTGATTCAGGCGCTATGCCCTATGCTCAAATCCATTATCCGTTTGAAAACAAGGAAGCCTTTGACAACCGCACCATTTTCCCTGCCGATTTTATTGCAGAAGGAGTGGATCAGACTCGTGGCTGGTTTTTTACTTTGCATGCCATTGCTACGATGATTTTTGATACGGTATCCTTTAAAAATGTCGTATCCAACGGATTGGTCCTGGATAAAAAAGGGAATAAGATGTCCAAGCGTCTCGGTAATGCCGTAGATCCATTCTCGACCATTGCCAAGTATGGCTCAGACCCTTTGCGCTGGTATATGATTACCAACGCCTCTCCGTGGGATAATTTAAAATTTGATACGGAAGGTATTGAAGAAGTTCGTCGTAAATTCTTTGGTACCTTGTACAATACCTATTCCTTTTTCTCCCTTTATGCCAACGTGGATGGTTTTAACTACCAGGAAGCAGAAGTACCTTTGGAAAAAAGACCGGAAATAGACCGTTGGATTCTTTCGCAGCTGAACAGTCTTATCCGCGAAGTGGATGAATGTTACAATACCTACGAACCTACCAAGGCCGGACGTGCCATCAGTGAGTGTGTGAGTGAAAACCTGAGCAACTGGTATGTTCGCCTCAACCGCAAACGTTACTGGGGAGGAGACTATTCGGAAGATAAAATTGCAGCCTTCCAGACCTTGTATACCTGCCTGGAAACGGTATCCAGACTGATGGCTCCCATTGCACCTTTTTATGCAGATCAATTGTACCGTGATTTGAATGGTGTAACTGGTAAGAATTTGACTGAATCTGTTCATTTAGCCGATTTTCCAAAATTCGATATCCATTTCATCGATAAAAAACTGGAAACCCGGATGCAACTTGCTCAGCAGGTGTCATCTCTGATTCTGGCTTTGCGTCGAAAAGTGAGCATAAAAGTACGTCAACCACTTTCAGCCATTATGATACCTGCAGCCGATGCTGAACAGAAGGCTTACATCGAGGCAGTCAGTAGCTTGATTTTAGGCGAAGTGAATGTCAAGAGTCTTCATTTTGTAGACAATACAGCCGGAATTCTGGTGAAACGTATTAAGCCTGACTTCAAGAAATTAGGGCCAAAGTGCGGTAAACTTATGAAACAAGTTGCAGCCTTAATAACCGATCTGTCACAGGAAGCCATCGCTGATTTTGAGCGTACTTCCATTTGTACCTTGAAGTTGGAAGGACAAACAATTGTTGTTGAAACCTCAGATGTGGAAATACTTTCGGAAGATATCCCTGGATGGTTGGTGGCTAATGAAGGCCGTCTGACTGTAGCCCTGGATATAACCATAACGGATGAACTTCGGGAAGAAGGTTTGGCCAGAGAGCTGGTGAACCGAATTCAGAATATCCGAAAGACCAGTGGTTTTGAAATAACAGATAAGATACGTATTCAACTCAGTGAGAATGAAGTGGTAAAATCGGCTTTGAATACCTGGGAAAACTATATTTTGACCCAAACGCTTGCTGAAAGCATTGAGTTTACGCCTTTGGTAGAAGATGGCGTTTCACTCGATATGGAAGAAATGGATCTGACTATGAGTGTAAAAAAATTATAGTGATGTTTCCATACCCTAAACCATGACTATTTTAAATTTTTACTTGTAGTTGCATTTGCTTTTGTATATATTCGCGGATTCTTTTTTCAGGTTTAAAAATTACATTTTTTTCAAACGTTAAAGCAAAAAGGTTATGTCAGACAAGATCAGATACTCAGATTCGGAATTGGAAGAATTCCGTACCATCATAGATATTAAGTTGGAGAAGGCAAGAGAAGATTACGAACAATTGAAGGCCAGCATAACCAATATGGACGGAAACGATGTAATGGACACGTCTCCTACGTTTAAGGTCTTTGAAGAAGGTGCCAATACACTTTTAAAAGAAGAAACCGGTCGTATGGCTCAGCGTCAGATGAAATTTATCCAACACCTGGAAGCTGCTTTGATTCGTATCGAAAATAAAACCTACGGAATTTGCCGCGAAACGGGTCAATTAATTCCAAAGGAACGTCTTCGTGCAGTTCCTCATGCAACATTGACCATTGAAGCCAAAAGCGACAAAAGATAAACTATGCCTAAACTTTCAAGAGGCGGAAAAGTCTCCATCCTGATTTTTTTGATTTTAGTAGCAGATCAGGCTCTTAAATTGTGGATAAAAACTCATATGGAGCTCCACGATTCTTTTAGAATAACTGATTGGTTCTATATTTATTTTACCGAAAACAATGGAATGGCTTTTGGTATTGAGCTTTTTGACAAGCTTTTCCTGACACTTTTCCGTATTGCTGCTGTTGCTGCTCTTTTTTGGTACCTCTTTCGGATTTCACCTAAAAAGACCACACGTTTTGGTTATTGTGTATGCGTGGGACTCATTATTGCCGGAGCTTTGGGTAATATCGTGGATAGTCTTTTCTATGGTCTGATTTTTAATCAGAGTTTTGGACAAGTAGCATCGCTTTTACCTGCTGAAGGTGGCTATGGCTCCCTTTTTTACGGAAAAGTGGTGGATATGTTGTACTTCCCTTTAATCAATACCCGTTTTCCTCAGTGGTTGCCTTTGGTTGGTGGTCACCCTTTTGAATTTTTCAGACCAATCTTTAACCTGGCCGATTCATCCATTACAGTTGGTATTACACTTATCTTGCTTTTTTTTAGGCGTGATTTGTCCGAAGTGACCACTGCAAGAGAAGAAAATGAAGAAATTGAATCTCCCTCTGAGAACTAAATCAACATGTCAAAGTATCATTTAATTTTTGGACTCTTTCTGATTTTGGCAGGTTTCAGTTCTTGCCGACCCAGAAAGGTGCTTTCCAGAAGTGAAATGACCGATGTTATTTATGATATCCATCTAACGGAAGCGTTGACCAATGGAAACGAAGAACCTGTTTCATTGGATTGGTTGCATGGGATGAATCTGGAAGATTTCAGAGATATGTCCTATCGTTCCGTGTTGAAAAAACACAAAATTTCGGAAGAAACTTTTTACACATCCGTTGAATACTACAGCAAGCATTTACGTATTTATACCAAAATATATACTGATGTCGATCTTAGATTGAATCTATTTATCGGGGAAATAAGAGATGGCAAATTTGGCAAATCCACGTTCGAAAAATCGTTGAAAAATCAGAATTTAGATTCGATAACAGTGCAAAAATTATACGATATATTTATTCGTCAACCCTTGGATACTTCGGTCATCAAACTTTATTTACCTGTTGATTCAATACCTTCTTTTGTTGAAGTAAACGCCAATCAATGGTTGAAAAAGTACACTCTAATTATAACTCCTTTTACTCCGATACTTCCCAGACAAACAGCGCCAACAGTTCATTCTACCATTCCCTTGGATACACTTTCGAGCAAATCAGATATGTTTGGGGTTGATGTACCCAGAAAGCCACATATAGGTGTTCGTGAGGCAATCAAAAGTAATCTGACACCTCAATGAAAAGTTTTGCAGCGCATTATCTTTATGTAGGTCATGGTGAGCTTTTGACCAGACACGTTGTTTGTCTCGATGAAACGGGGTCTGTTTCTTCCATTCAACCCTTAAACGATGAAACGGAGGCGACAGTCTTCCTGAATGGTCTACTTTGCGCAGCATTTGATTTTCCGGGTAGTACTGAGTGGATGACTCCTTTGGATGCTACCTCTTTTTTTTCAAAAATCAGGGATATTAATCCACAACTACCCATTAATGAAATTCTGGAAACATATACCAATGATTCAGCACTGATAGTTGGGGATAAACCTAAATTGTGGTGTGTAGATTCTCTGGATTTAAAGAATCTCTTACTGCTTAATGAAACCAAAGTCTATTCTGTTTTTCCGTAGAGTCTGCGACGAAATTCAGAACAAACAATGGCTGTAGCTACAGATACATTCAGCGATTCAGATCCGGTTTTACCAAATGGATAATCGGGTATGTACAGTTTTTTGGTAACCAGGCTTTCCACAGCTTCGCAAATGCCGTTCCCTTCATTTCCCATAACGATGAGTCCCTCTGATGGTAGTTCGCATGAATAGATGGTTTCACCTTCCAAAAAAGTTCCGAATATCGGAAGATTACTTTCGGAAAGAAAAGCGGTCAGATCCACATAGTGAATCTTTACACGACCAATAGCACCCATGGTAGCCTGTACGGTCTTGGAATTGAAGGCGTCAGCTGTACCGATGGAGCAAATGACATGTTCTATGCCAAACCAATCGGCAATACGCAGAATGGTCCCCAGATTGCCAGGGTCTTGTATGTTGTCTAAAACCAGGCTGATTTTACCTTTCAGTTGATTGAAATCCAACGAAGGATGTGGAATCTCAAAAATACCAAGTACATCCTGCGGACTTTTTTGTAAGCTGATTTTATGAATTTCTTCTTTTTCGACGGTAATGATTTCAGCAGCCTTGATGTTGGTATTGGAATCAAGCCATTCTTGTGTGGCAACCAAAAGCCGACAGGGCAGAAGCTCGAGCAGGTCTGCATTTAGTTTGTTTCCTTCTGCGATGAAAAGATCCAGTTGTTGCCTGAACTTTTTTTGTTCCAGCGAATGAATCCACTTTAATTTGGCAATACTTAGCATATAGATCGTTTAATGAACAAATTTACGAAAGAATTTTTTCTCGTGGAAATTTGTCTCGCTGTATTTGCCATCTTTACTCAGATAATGTACATTTGTACCAACGATGGAATTAACGAATTTCCAACTATAAATTTATGCGCAGATACTTGTTTCTGGTTTTCCCTTTAATTGTACTACTCTTTGCAGCATGCAATGCATTAAAGTATGTACCAAAGGATAAGATCTTGCTGCGTAAGGTGCATATTTCTACCGATCAGAGTGCTGTTAAAAGTGGTAACCTGAAAATGTTTCTGTATCAGGAACCCAACAAACGTTTATTGGGTTTGTTTAATCTGAACCTTTCCTGGTATAACTTATCGGGTAAAGATACCACCAAATGGTTTAACCGTACATTGAGAAAGTTGGGGGAAGCTCCTGTTATTTACGATGCCAATCAAACGGAGAGGTCCCGGATTTCCATGCAAAATGTACTGATCAGCAAAGGTTATTACGATGCCAATGTTCAAAGCAATGTCGTTGTAAAAAAAAGAAGAGCTTATGTCTCTTATCTGGTAAATGGACGTACACCCTATACCATTCGAAAGTACAATTTCGTTCCAACAAAAGATACAATCAGCTACCTGATAGAACGCGAGATGAATGCATCTACTGTTCGTCCCGGTATGCTTCTAAGTAGTCAAACGTTGGATGAAGAGCGTATTCGATTGACCAAAAAACTGATGAGGGAGGGCTATTATGCCATGCAAAAAGATTTTATATCCTATACCGTTGATACGACCTTAGGAACCCATCAGGCTGATGTAAACTTGTTTGTGAATCCTTATTTACCAGATACCTCAGGAATGAGTCTGACACCCGATGAACTTTCCAAATTTAGTCATCCCGTTTTTCGTGTACGTGAAGTCTTTTTTATGTTGGATGTTCCTATGTCCAGTTTTAACCGAAACACAGCTTCGGGATATGCAGCGAATCCCCGCAACATGATATTTGATGTGGCCGATTATGATACCATTTCCATTGATTCCTATCATGCAGTTTACAGAGGAAACCCTTTTGTTTCTCCCGAGGCTTTGGTTGGGAATTGCCGGATATCTCCTGGCGAATTGTACGATGAAAATACAGTGGAACGAACCTATTCCAGAATGAGTTCCCTTCAATTGATGAAGTATATTAATATCCTTTTCGTAAAGCAAGGAGTGGATAGTCTTGGACTGAATCAGCTGGATTGCTATATTGTACTTACTCCGAATCTAAAACAGGCGATGTCTGTTGAATTGGAAGGTACGAATACCGCTGGTGATATGGGAGTAGCTGGGAATCTGAATTATACGCACCGCAATTTTTTTAAAGGTGCTGAACTTTTTCAGGCTAAGGTTCGTGGCGCTTATGAAGCCCTTTCTGCCACTAAGTTTTCGAGTGATTACACTGAAATAGGTGGGGAGCTAAGTTTGACATTGCCTGAGTTTAAAATGCCGTTTCTGGATAAAGCGTTCAAAAAGAATGTGGATGCAAATACAGAGTTCAACATGACCTACCAGAGGATGAACAGGCCTGAATTTGAACGAACAATAGCTTCTACAGGTATTCGCTACAATTGGTTACGAAAAAATCTACGGCAAACCTTTGATCTGATTGATATCAGCTACGTCTATATGCCAAGGGTGGATTCCACTTTTAAAGCAAATTATCTCAACGATACTTCGTATTTGAAATATAGTTATGAAGATCATTTTATCTTGCGCACAGGGTATAGTTTCTCTTATTCCAGTGTCCCATTCGGATCTGCTAACAGAAATTATTATACGTTAAAAGGGGGTATAGAATCGGCTGGTAATTTGCTTTATGGTTTTTGTTCGTTGGCTGGACTTCCCAAGGATAACAACAATTTTAAAATCGGAAACATCAGTTTTGCACAATATATAAAAGGGGATTTTGAATATACCAGAAGCATGGTACTAAATTCCAGAAGCAGAATGGCGTATCGTTTTGGTCTGGGAATGGCTTATCCATATGGCAATTCTTCCGTTTTACCTTTTGAAAAACGCTTTTTTTCCGGAGGTGCAAACTCAATTCGTGGCTGGTCAGTGCGCACCCTTGGCCCTGGTTCTTATAGTAGTAAGAGTAGCAGGATCGATTTTATGAATCAATCGGGGGATATTAAACTGGACTTGGGTGCTGAATACAGAAGTTCCATCATTGGGAAATTGGAGAGTGCTTTGTTTGCTGATATGGGGAATATCTGGACTTTTCGTGAATATTTAAATCAGGCAGGGGGGCAATTTAAATTTAATTCTTTTTACAACCAATTGGCTACCAGTGTCGGATTTGGTTTGCGCCTGGACTTTAGTTATTTTCTGGTGCGTTTGGATCTTGGTATGAAGGTTTTTGATCCCTCTCTGTTGGGAAATGAACGTTGGAGGATACAACACATTGATAATGCGAATGATTTTGCCCTTCACTTTGCAATCGGCTATCCATTCTGATTTTTTTCTTGGAAATTTCTATTTTATTACTACCTTTGTCGGCGCAAAATAAGCGGGGTTCCGTAGCTCAGCTGGATAGAGCAACAGCCTTCTAAGCTGTGGGTCAAGGGTTCGAATCCCTTCGGGATCACTTGTGAAAATAAACCACTGTATGGAAACATGCGGTGGTTTTTTGCGTTACTGTATTTAGTAGTTTTCTGATCAACGGCATTTTATTTATTGGTCCAGTCTTGGAATGGATGATTTGTCAGTCCTATCTAAAATAGAAGTACGTTTAAAAGTCTTGGAAAATAGATTACAATAGTGAAATATGCACACATAATAGAAATTTAATCGATTATGTGTGTAAAATATACTATACTCAAATTGTATCAATTTTACCCATATCTGTAACATTCCTCTCATCCCAACTCCTTCAATCAATCTATCTTTGTCCGGGTGAATAGCTAACCTTATATTCACCAGTCAGAGTTCGTTCATCTATACATTCTTAGAACCATGAAACAAGCATTTATCGGGCTTTTCTTTGTTGCCATGTTGCTTTCCATTCCAACAGTTGTTTCCGCCATTCAAAATTCCGCCAAAGAAATTCAAGCCGGAGAATTTGATTCCAGTCTAACAAATTTCATCACCAAGTCAAATGGAGTCGTTACGCAGGTAAATGATCAGACGATCAAAATCAGTGATACCGGCGGCGATCATTTTGCCTTGTACAATGGCACTCAAAAACTTTACAAAAGCTTTCTTTACGAAGCAGATATCAAGCTGACCAGTGGTTTTAGTGCTGCTCTTCTGATAGGCATTCAGGATTTAGCCAATCCCGGATCAAAATGGCTTGGTGTAAATTTCAATAAAAATGAAACGGCCAATGCCATCCGCGTATTTGATGCAGGAAGTGGGCGAGGAGATCTCGTAAAATCCGTAAAACCCGATTACATAAACTTTGATGATACTTTGCACGTAAGTATAGATGTTTCCAACAATGGCGATTTTACCTATACGATCGGTAATAAAAATAGTTTAACAAAATCCCTGCAGGGAACTATTTCCAATTGGAAAGGCGGATTTATTGGTCTGTTGACTTTCCGATCTGAAGCCTTGTTCTCCCATGTGAAATTTACAGATCGGACCAATTATTTAGGAACGTACATCGATAATACTTCGGGTAAATTAAATACAAACATTAAAGATCTTTTTTACAGTGATGGAACATGGTCAGTAGTTGATGGTGGATTAAAGAATGTGGCAGCTGGTGATGAATTCCTTTTTTCTACGACCAAAGTGAAGGATTTTGTCTATTCAGCAGATGTTAACTTTGCAAACCGGAACAATTCCGCCGCTTCTTTATTGATTCGGGGTACCAACGACCTGGCTTCTAAAAACATGTACATAGCCAATGTCAATGCTCAGACGGGGGTTGCACGTTTATTCAAGTTTCAGAACAACTCCGCACTCGATCTGGTTTCATCCAAGGTTGTTGCGTTGACGGCCGATAACAAATACCATCTGGAGGTGACAGCCATCGGAAAACACATGGTCTTTAAGGTGAATGGAGAGCTGGTGGTCAATACGGCCGATTACACTTCAGCAACTGTTTACGGACAAAACGATGCCATTCTGGAAGGCTATGTGGGATTGCTCAGCTGGAATGTCAATGTGATGTATCAAAATATGATACTGACAGAAATAACCGATACTACCAATCCGAAACTGAATCAATTAAGCGTTTCGACAGTGGATGGGACAGTGGAACATCAAATGATGTTTAAACCCGATCAGTATGTTTACATAGCCTATGTAAGCAACGCAACAACTAAAGTGAATTTGGATTACGCTAAATTGAATGCAACCACAACAGCCACTATAACCAATTCAGACAAACAAGAACTGACGAGTGATTTACCTGTCAGTCAGGGAATCAATACCTATACCATCACCACCAAACAAGGTGATGCAACCTTGGTTTATAGGGTGATTCTGATTCGTAGAAACGATCCGGAAACCTATTACAACGAACAATACCGGGATCAATTCCATTTTTCTGTGAAGCAAGGTTGGTCCAACGACCCCAATGGAATGGTCTATTTCAATGGAAAATACCATCTTTTTTATCAGTTTTATACCGATGTAAACTGGGGGCCTATGCATTGGGCACACTCAGTCAGCAAAGATTTGATTCATTGGGAAGAGCTGCCCATTGCCTTGTATCCCGACGAATATGGAACCATGTTTTCAGGCAGTGCAGTCGTTGATGAAACCAACACTTCGGGTTTATTTTTGGAAAATGATGGTTCAAAATCGGCTCAGGGTGGATTGGTTTCAATCATCACTGCCGATGGAAACGGTGAGCGCGTGACCATTGCCTACAGCAAAGATGGCAGAAATTGGGATAAAGTGGAGGGTGTCGTAAAGGACTGGACGGAAGATCCGTTGAATGATGCTGCCTTCAGAGATCCCAAAGTGTTCCGATTTGAAAATAAATGGTTCATGGTTATTGCCGGCGGGCCTGTACGGATTTATTCATCGGATAATTTGATAGACTGGACAGTTGAATCAACTTACAGCGGTCTGGATACCGAATGTCCCGATTTGTATCGTTTGCCCGTTATGCAAGGTAACCAGATTGCTGGATACAAATGGGTGTTAAGCCGCGGTGGGCGCTATTACAAGGTTGGTGATTTCAAACAGGTTGAAGGCAAATATCAATTTGTCATGGATAGTCAATACACAGGAACGGGCACCCAAAATGACGGAATTCAGAATTTTGGACCTGATGCGTATGCTGCGCAAACCTATTCACTGGGAAAATTTGATGACTATCAGCGCGTGATTCAGACCAATTGGATGAGGCCATACAAAAGTGATATTGATGGGCTGAAACAAAATCTGACCTTCAATGGAAATTTTAATATGCAACTGGAGTTGACTTTAGTTAAAGACAATACTGGGAAATATTTCATGCAACAGACTCCGATCAAAGAATACGAGTCTATTCGAAACACCGAAAACAAAATTTCACTGACCAATAAAATCATCACCAACGAAAAGCAAAAGTTGGATTTTAGAGGTGAATCGTATGAAATCATTGCTGAATTTGCACCGGAAGCCGGAGTTACTGAAGTGGGATTTAATGTTCGCGTTGGTGCGGAAAACTTCACCAAAGTAGGATACGACCTGACAAGTGACAAATTTTATATGGACAGATCTAATTCTGGATTGGGTACCAGTAGTTTCTTTCAGTCCTTTTCTCAAAAAGCAGTTTTAACCCACGATGGAAAAGTTCAGTTGCACCTTTTTGTGGATCGTTCCTCGGTGGAACTGTTTGCAAACCAATATACCATTACGGGAGCCACCCAAATTTTTCCAAAGGCAGGTTGCGACAGCCTGGAAGTTTTCGCAGAAGGTGGAACAGCTTCTGTAAACATGGATATTTACCCATTGAATACCATTTGGGTGGATAAAGTAGTCGTAACAAAACCAACGGCAGTGCTGGTGCCTTCAACGGCAGTGTCCAAAAATGTAAACGATGTTTTCACGATAAAAGCTTCGGTTTATCCCAGTGAGGTCAGTCAGGCGGTGGTTTGGAAAATGGCCGATAATGATGTGGTTTCTATGCAGACAGATGGAAACACGGCCACTTTTACGGCAAAGAAAATTGGAACGAATAAAGTGAAAGTGTATTCCGCAGTGGATAGCACCCTTTTTAAAGAAATAACCCTAACCATTCGGGAAAATAATTTTACAACCAACCTGGATTGGACTCAGATTCCCACGAATTGGTATTTTGACAATACCCTGTTTACGAGTCAGGCACAGGATAATTCCTTTGCCTTTGCCGATAACAGAGTGATTGATCAAACGTACACGTATACGGCTGATATTCTAAATAGCAGTGGCATCGTCAATTTGATTTTTGGTTCACAAACAACAAATCCATATGAGGGTTGTTACGCTGTTCAGTTGATTTCCGGTAGTAATCAGGTACGACTTTTTGATTTTAAAAATGATTATACGTTTACCAGCCTGACTTCTCCGGCAGTTCATTCAGTCGCCAAGAATCATGTAGTCGTAGAGGTAAATGGCACCGTTATTTCCGTAATAATTAACAATATTACGGTTATATACAAAGACATCGCATCATCGGGGCGCATGTATTCGAACGGCCTGTTTGGCCTGGGCATATGTGCAGGTACGACGTCGTTTTCCAATGTAACTTTTACACAAGGTGTGACTTCTTCCAACGGAACAATTGTTTTACCCAGTGATACAAAGATTCAATACATGGGAAGAATCGATTTCACAAATCCGGATAAACCTTTATTTGCCTATCCGAATGTAACCATCAAGGCAAAGTTTGAAGGTACTACATTGGATCTTTTGCTGAAGCATTACAACGGTTCTGATTTTGCAGACAACTATTTTATATCCATCATTGACGGAAAGACCCCTTTTAAATTTAAAGTAACCTCAAATCTGGAAAAATATCCGATTGTGAAAGGTTTGACCGATACCATTCATTCGGTTGAAATTGTTAAAGTGACTGAATCGTACTGTGGTGAATGTCAATTCCTGGGTTTTGAGTTGGATTCGGCTAAAACACTTCAAACGTCCTATCCTTTGCCGGAATTGAAACTTGAATTTATTGGTAACTCCATTACATCGGGTTACGGTATTGAAGGAGGAGCGCAACCTGCTTCCGACAACAGCTATAAAACATATGCAGTCGTTGCTTCCCGTGAGCTGAAAGCGCAATTTCATACGACCAGTTATTCCGGTATTGGCGTTGTGAAGGGTTGGCCTACCTTTCTGATGAAAGACATGTACGGTCGTCTGATTGCGAACACGTCTTACAATCCTTTACCGGTAAACAATGTCTGGAATACTTCCCGGTACATTCCCGATGTTGTAGTGATTGCTTTGGGGACCAACGATTACAACCTTGGTTTAAGTAATGGAACGTTAACACCTGCAGCTTTCAATACCGGTTACAACAGTTTGGTCAGTATGATGCGAACAGCATATCCCAATGCTCAGATTGTTTGCACAAACAGCCCCATGATTACGAATGCCTTGTTGGGGGATAATATTCAGGCAGATGTGGCCGAATTCAATACGGAGGGTGATGCTAAAATCCATTACTTTGCATTTACACCCATGAAAGGTGGCGGGTTTAATGGACATCCGGGTATCATTGACGGTCAAATAAACGGAAAAGAACTGGCTGCTTTCATTCATACCATGTTGGAATCTGCTTCTATAAATGATGTAGCAAAAAAGGAGCAATCTTTATCCATGTTTCCAAACCCGGCTAAAAATACAATCACTGTCAAAAGTACCGAACATGCCAGTAATGTTCAACTATCTGACCTTTCAGGCATGATTCTCCAGACGTATCGTGTTTCCTTGCCCGGCGAAGTTCAACTGGATATTTCTCAACTGAATAAAGGGTTGTACATCTGCACGGTCATTACCGATAAAAAAATCAGAATCGTTCAGAAAATTTGTAAGCTCTAAGAAAAAAAGGATATGCCTAAAAAAATAGCTTTGTATTGGATTGTATTTGTAGCAGTCAATGGTGGATTTTTATTTGGATTGAACATGGCCGGAATTTCCGGTGCAGTAAATTCCATTCAATCACAGTTTAATCTGAGTGACGGAAGTCTGGGTACAGTTGTCAGTATATTGACCTTGGGTTGTCTGATAGGATCCTTGTTTACCGGCTATTTTTCCGAAAAATACGGGCGGAAAAAAATCATGATTTTTACCGCTGTCCTTTTTGCTATTTCTGCGTTGGGATGTGCTTCGGCATCTTCCATGTTGCTGCTGAGTCTGTTCCGACTGATAACCGGAGTAGCAGTTGGTGCCATTTCGGTGGTCGGACCCATGTATATTTCTGAAATTGCACCGGCCAACAAGCGGGGAACTTTGGTTTCCTTCAATCAGTTTGCCATTGTGATCGGTATTTTATTGGCCTATGTTTTCGATTATTTTCTGATGGATCAGGTGAACGGTTGGCGGTTTATGTTGGTCGTACCTTTTGTCTTTGGTCTGGTTTTCCTCGTATTAATTGTGACATCTTTGCCGGAAAGCCCCCGCTGGCTTTTGTCCAAAGGGATGAAAGAAAAAGCGTTGAATGTTTTGACTAAAATAGGAGGCCGTGAGTTCGCTCTAAAAGAAATGCAATCAATCGATCAAACCGTCCATCTGGAAACAAACAAGGAAAAAGTAGCTTTCAAAGAAATTTTTCAGGGAAAGACTGGAAAAGTTTTGATGCTGGGCACTTTTCTGGCTGCCTTTCAACAAATTACCGGTATAAATGCCGTTGTCAATTATGCGCCTGTCATCTTTGAAAAAACAGGAGTAGGAGGGGATACTGCTTTGCTGCAATCGATGCTGGTGGGACTGGTCAATTTACTGGCAACCATTGTTGCCCTGTGGCTGGTTGATAAAAAAGGACGCAGGACCCTTTTGTTGTGGGGAGCTGCCGGAATGACCCTGTCTTTGGGCTATCTCACCTATGCTTTTGCTTTTGATGGAAGTAGTGTAAGTATTCTGGTCGCTTTATTGGCCTATATCGCTTTTTTTGCAGCCTCCTTTGCACCCGTTATGTGGGTAGTAACTTCGGAAATGTTCCCCAACCGTGTTCGTGGTTTAGCCTTGTCGTTTTCTACGGCAGTAAGCTGGCTTTTTACCTTTTTGACCGTTCAGTTTTCACCCTACATACTGAATCAATTTGGTGGTGCGGTTTTATTCGGATTTTTCGGTATTTTTAGCCTCCTGGCTTTTCTTTTCGTTCAGCGATGGATTCCTGAAACCAAAGGAAAATCCTTGGAACAAATTGAAAATGAAATTTTAAAATAACTGTATAATGAATAAAGTTATTGTCGGAATTGGGGAAATTCTTTGGGATGTTTTTCCAGACCGGAAAATATTGGGTGGGGCTCCGGCCAATTTTGCCTATCATGTGACGCAGTTTGGATATGATGGTTATGCCCTGAGTGCCATTGGAAAGGATTTGTCCGGAAACGAAATTCTGGAAAACCTCGCCGAAAAAAAAATGAATTATCTTCTGGAACGTACCGACTACCCTACGGGAACTGTTCAGGTTACTTTAGACCAGGCTGGAGTGCCGCATTACGAAATTTGTGAAAATGTAGCCTGGGATTTTATTCCACTTACACCACAGATGAAAGCATTGGCGAAAGTGACCAAAGCAGTTACTTTTGGCTCCTTGGCTCAAAGAAACGAAGTCTCTAAAAAGACCATCAATGATTTTCTCGATCTTTTGCCGGATGATGCCTTTCGGATTTTTGACATCAACCTTCGTCAAAATTATTTTACCAAAGAGCTGATCCATCAATCCCTTTTAAAATGCAATATCCTGAAGATAAACGACGAGGAAGTACAGGCTGTTGCCGGACTTTTTGACTGGAAATATTTTTCGGAAGAAGAAATCTGCCACAAACTTAAAACAGATTATTCGCTGGAAATAGTCGTTTTGACCAAAGGAACAGCAGGTAGCTTTGTTTTTGCACGAATGGAAACTTCTTTTTTGGATACGCCTAAAGTAAACGTTGCAGATACGGTAGGAGCCGGTGATTCCTTTACCGCAGCCTTTGTTGCTGCTTTGCTTTATGGCTCGTCCATACAAGAGGCCCATCAGCTGGCTGTAGAAGTTTCTGCCTATGTTTGCACACAACATGGAGCGATGCCTGTTCTCCCGGAAGCCTTACTCACTAAATTGAAAAAATAAAAATAGGACGTTGCTTTTTGCTTTTTAAAAAGATTAACTTTGAAACTCAAACAAAGAAGTGACTGACTAATTCATGAGCAAAAAAGCATACCTGTTTTTTCTATTCATCGCCCTCGTACTAACATCCTGTAAAGAAAAACAACCAACCTACACCATTGGTCTTTCTCAATGCAGCAACGATGAATGGCGCCAGAAAATGAATACGGAGATGCGTCATGAAGCTCTTCTTTATCCGGGAGTCGATTTGATTATCCGGACGGTAGAGGATGATACGAAACAACAAATCAAGGATATAGACTATTTTATCGATCAAAAAGTAGATCTGCTCATCGTTTCTCCAAACGAAGCAGCTCCGATGACTTCTGTCCTGGAAAAAGCCTATAAAAGCGGAATACCTGTCGTACTGGTTGACCGGAAAATACTGTCCAATAAATACACAGCTTTTATCGCTGCAGACAATTTTATCATTGGAAAAGAGGTCGGAATCTATGTTGCCAATTTATTGAAGGGTAAAGGTAAAGTTGTTGAGATTAGCGGGTTGGAAGGGTCTACTTCTGCCTCCGAAAGGCATGAGGGTTTTTACAGCGTCATTCATCAGTATCCTCAGATAGACCTGGTTTATCAGGCCGATGCAGCCTGGTTAAAAAAAGAAGCCGGGGTAAAAATGGCTGAGGCTTTGTTAAAAAATAAAGAAATAAATCTGGTTTTTGCCCAGAACGACCGAATGGCGCTTGGAGCCTTTGAAGTGGCAAAAAAGGCAGGCAGAGCAGATGATATCTATTTCCTGGGGATTGATGCTTTACCGGGTAAAAACGGTGGTATCGAGCAAGTACTCGAAAATAAATTAAAGGCAACATTTATCTATCCAACTGGGGGTGACAAGATTATCCAATTGGTTATGAGTGTTTTGCGTGGTAAATCTTTCAAAAAGAACAATACCCTTTATACGGCTGTTGTCGATCAGACCAATGCCAGGGTTTTTAAATTGCAATCCGATGAAATCATTGAACAGGAAAACAAGATTGGATTTCTGAATGAACGAGTGGATGCCTTTACATCAAAATACACCTTGCAGCAGTATTTGCTTATGAGCGTTTCAGCCATTGTTATACTGTTGATCGGGTTGTTTTTTTTTCTGTTTCACGCTTACCGTTCCAAGAACCGTTTGAATATTCAACTGGAACAAAAAAACAATTCCATACAGGAGCAAAAAAATATTCTGGAAAAACAGCGCGATCAAATGATTGTGCTTTCTAAAGAACTGGAGGAAGCCACTCACACCAAGCTGGTCTTTTTTACCAATATTTCCCATGAATTCAGAACGCCACTCACGTTGATTGCCGGTCCGGTCAGCAAATTGCTGGATGAAGAACAATTAAAACCGGAACATCACCGATTGCTTTCGCTGGTGCAAAAGAATGTTGCCATTCTCCTTAAACTGGTCAATCAAATCATAGATTTTAGAAAATTTGAAAATGGCAAGCTCGAATTGCATTGGAGTCATCTGGATTTGAAACAACAAATCCAGGAATGGAATGAATCCTTTCATGAAATGACTGGAAATAAACTGATAAACTTTCGTTTTCAGGTGTTATCAGGGAATGATTTTTCGTTTAATTTTGACCTGGAAAAAATGGAGCGAATTTATTTTAATCTGCTCTCCAATGCCTTTAAATTTACTCCTGAAAAAGGGAAGATTACTATTACGTTGGATTTGGTTCAAGAAGTGAATCAAACTTTCGTTGAATTGTCTGTTGTCAACACAGGTCAGGGCCTTACTCAACAGGACATTCAAAATATTTTTGAACGGTTTTATCAGGTCGACTCAAGAATGGCTGGTTCAGGTATTGGTTTAGCACTGGTCAAAGCATTGGTAGAATTGCACGGTGGTACAATAAAGGTGAATAGTGAAAATGGAAATACGGCTTTTATAGTTCGAATACCTTTTAATCAGCAATCTATCCCTACATCGGTTTTTGAAACAGAGATAGACCAAGCAAAAATGAAACGTCCAATCCTGTTTAATCTGGATGAAGCCGACGAAAGTCAGTCAACCACTTTTTTTGAAGAAATGGGCGATAATGAACTTCCAACTATATTGGTGGTTGATGATAATCCGGATATTCGGTACTACATCCGGACCATTTTACAGGATAAATATACCGTTATTGAAGCAAAAGACGGGGAGGAGGGCATTCAAAAGGCCATTAAACTGGTGCCTGATCTTGTTGTCAGTGACGTGATGATGCCCAAAGTGGATGGCGTCAATTTATGCCAACGATTAAAAGAGGAACTTTCCACCAGTCATATCCCAATCATACTACTGACAGCCTGCTCTCTGGATGAACAACGCATCGCCGGTTTTGAAAGTGGAGCAGATGATTATATTTCCAAACCCTTTAATTCCAATATTCTGGAAGTTCGTATCCGAAAGTTGATTGAAAACCGGCAAAATTTAAAGAAAAAATTCGGCGAGCATTTTTTTACACTGGTGGATAAAGGTGGTTTGAATGGCCCAGATAAAAGTTTTCTCGATAAGTTCAGACAAATTGTAGAAAAAGACATTTCCAATCCAGATTTGAACATTGAAGATTTAGGCAAAGCGATTGGCTTATCACGGGTGCAATTATACCGTAAAATAAAAGCAATGTCTGATTATGCCCCCAATGAATTGGTAAAAATCATTCGTTTAAAAAAAGCGTATCATTTATTTTCCACAACAGAAAGAACTGTTTCTGAAGTGGCATACGATACAGGATTTACTTCACCATCCTATTTCACCAAATGTTACAGATCTTTTTTTAAGGAAAGTCCCAGTGATTTGCTAAAGCGTATTCGTAAATGAATTAATTAAAAAATATCCAATGAAAACACTTTTTAGATCAGCTTTAATCGCATCCTTTTTATTGATTTTTCAGGCTGGACTCTTTGCTCAGACAAAAACGGTTTTTTTACCCAGTAATCCGAATATCCAATACATGGGTAGAATTGATTTCACCAATCAGGATAAACCCTTGTTTGCCTTTCCAAACGTGACCATCAAAGCCAAATTTGAAGGGACATCACTGGATATGTTGCTGAAAGACTACAACGGAACAGATTTTACGGATAACTATTTTTATTCAATCATTGATGGCAAATCACCTGTCCGAATAAAAGTGACCTCTGCTAAACAACTCTATTCCCTTGCTAAAAATCTAACCGACGGTGTACATACTGCTGAGGTCATTAAAATTACCGAATCCTATTGTGGTGAGTGTCAGTTTCTGGGATTTCAGACAGATACCTTGAAAACTCTTCTGGCGCAAGACCCCTTGCCCGAATTGAAACTCGAATTTTTTGGAAATTCCATAACCTGTGGCTTTGGTATAGAAGGCGGCGCACAACCTTTATCCGATAACAGTTATAAAGCTTATCCGGCAGTGGCTGCCCGTGAACTGAAAGCTCAGTTTCACACGACCAGTTATTCTGGTATTGGAGTGGTGAAAAGTTGGCCACCTTTCCTGATGTCTGACGTTTATAATCGAATTATAGCAGTAAAAGCATACAATCCAACTCCTGGTCAGGCAATCTGGGATTTTAAAAAATATATCCCTGATTATGTAATAGTTGCTTTGGGTACTAACGATTATAATCTGGGTTTCAATACTGGAGCTATCACCGCAAATTCTTTAAAAACTGGTTTTAGAATTTTATTAAATAAAATTCGCACTGCTTATCCCAATGCTCATATAATTTGTACAAATAGCCCCATGGTTTCGGATGCCAAGTTGGGTACGACCATCAACGAAGTAGTAACTACTTTCAATACAAACGGGGATTCCAAATTTCATTACTTTAGCTTCAGCTACCAAAAAGGCGGTGGTTGGGGCGGTCATCCAGGTGTTGCAGATGGTCAAACCAATGGAAAAGAAATTGCTGCATACATTCAGTCAATTTTTACCACATCAAAACTGGAGATGATTGATAAAGTCAAAGAAGATTTTACCCTAACTCCAAATCCGGCAAAAAATTCAATTCGCATTAAAAGTGCTTTAAGGGCAAATAGAATTGAAATTTCAGATCCCTCCGGTAAAATAATTGAAACAGCAGAGATTACCTTGCCAGGTGAATATGATATTGATATTTCTCAATTAAGTAAGGGCATTTACTTTTTTTCAATTATGGGTAATACAGAGTCTCCGATAGTCAAGAAAATAAGTAAACTGTAAAAGCATGTAAATCGAGGCTTTTTAGGTAAACGTCTTGGTAAATAATAGTATCTTTGCTGCATTAACCAATTAAAAGATTAGTATGAAAGCGTATGTTTTTCCCGGACAGGGAGCTCAATTTACGGGCATGGGATTAAATTTGTATGAAACATCTCCTTTGGCTCACGATTTATTTGAGAAAGCAAATGAAATCTTAGGTTTTCGCATCACAGACATTATGTTTACAGGAAGTGCTGAAGATTTGCGTCAAACAAAAGTAACTCAGCCTGCTATATTTTTACATTCTGTTCTTTTAGCCAAGACTATGGGAGCAGAATTTCAACCTGAAATGGTTGCCGGTCACTCGTTGGGTGAATTTTCAGCACTGGTTGCTGCAGGAGCGCTTTCGTTCGAAGACGGTTTACAATTGGTTCATCAGCGTGCTTTGGCAATGCAGAAAGCCTGTGAAGCTCAACCTTCCACCATGGCTGCCATTTTGGGCTTGTCCGATGAAGTTGTTGAAGCTGTATGTGCTGCAATCACTAACGAAGTAGTGGTTCCTGCCAATTACAACTGCCCTGGACAGATTGTTATTTCCGGAAGTAATGAAGGTATTGACCAAGCATGTCTGAAGCTTACAGAAGCTGGAGCAAAACGTGCACTGAAACTGAGCGTGGGTGGTGCTTTCCATTCTCCACTGATGGAACCGGCTCGTCTGGAATTGGCCGCAGCCATTGAAAATACCCCATTTTCAACTCCGGTTTGTCCCATCTACCAGAATGTGAATGCAAAACCTCAGACAGATCCTGAAGTAATCAAGGCCAATCTGGTTAGTCAGTTGACTTCACCAGTACGTTGGACTCAATCTGTTCAGGCAATGATAGCCGATGGTGCCGATGATTTTACAGAACTTGGACCTGGTGCTGTACTGCAGGGTTTAATCAAAAAAATTGATAAAGAAGTAGCCACTCAAGGTCAACAATAAAGTGTTGTTGTTTCATTCTATTTGTTAATTCTTTAAACTTTACATGGAGGGATGGTGTTAATACACTGTCCCTTTTTCAAATTTTTTTTTCAAATTTTTAAGGTATGGGGAAAATGGTCATTTATCAGGTCTTTCCAAGATATTTTGGAAATGAAACAGAAAATCCGGTTTATAACGGTGATATTCAACAGAATGGTTGTGGAAAACTGAATGATTTCACACTTAAAGCACTTGAGTCTATACGTGATCTGGGCATTACGCATATTTGGTTTACAGGTGTACTTGAACATGCTACCAAAACTGACTATTCAGCGATAGGTATTAAAAAAGACCATCCCGCAGTGGTAAAAGGTATAGCAGGATCTCCGTATGCCGTTAAAGATTACTACGACATAGATCCAGATTTGGCGGTCAACCCAAAAAACAGATTGGAAGAATTTAAGGAGCTGCTTGAGCGATGCCATCAGTTAGATTTAAAGGTCATCATAGACCTGGTGCCCAATCATGTAGCACGTCAATACAAATCGGACGTGAGTCCGGAAGGCACTCGTGATTTCGGGGCAGATGATTTGGTGAATCAATCCTTTAATCCCAACAACAATTTTTACTACCTGCCCAGTCAGAAATTTCAACCCATCATTGATTTACATGCAGGGTCTGAAAAACCTTACACTGAATATCCGGTAAGAGTAACCGGGAACGATTGCTTTACGGCTCATCCGGGAGATTACGACTGGTATGAAACAGTTAAACTAAATTATGGCGTTGATTATCAAGGTGGTGGGAGGAAATATTTTCAGAATGTACCTGCTACCTGGTTTAAAATGCTTGATGTCTTGACGTATTGGACCAAAATGGGCGTTGACGGTTACCGTTGTGACATGGCTGAAATGGTACCTGTAGAATTCTGGGGGTGGGTCATATCCAGAATCAGGCAACTAAATAAAAAGATTATTTTTATAGCAGAAGTTTATAACCCCGACTTGTACCGCGATTATGTCCATCTGGGCAGCTTCGATTATTTATACGATAAAGAAGGTTTATACAATACGGTTCGTGCCATACTGGAAGGTCAAGAATCTGCCGCAGCCATAACCCGTTGCTGGCAGTCTGTTGATGAAATTCAGTCCAAGATGCTTTATTTCCTGGAAAATCACGACGAACAAAGACTGGCCTCGGAATTTTTTGCCGGAGATCCGGTGAAAGGTTTTCCTGCTTTAATAGTATTGGCATGTATGCAAACCAACCCTTTCATGATCTATTCCGGACAAGAACTCGGCGAAACTGGCATGTACAAGGAGGGTTTTAGTGGCATAAACGGACGAAATACCATTTTTGATTACTGGACAATTGATACCCTGAAAGCATGGAATAACTCTGGAGAATGGAATGAATCGATGCTGTATGAAACGCAAAAGCATATTCGCACTTTTTATAAACGGGTTTTAAATCTTTGTATCCATGAAAAAGCCTTATCCAATGGTGTTTTCTTTGATTTGATGTATGCCAATTATGAGAATCCAAATTTTGATTCGGAAAAAATGTTTGCTTTTATCCGAAAAACAGGAAAAGAATTTATCCTGATAGTTGCCAATTTCTCTACAGAACCGAAAAGAGCAAGTGTAACTATACCACTGCATGCTTTTGATTATCTGGAGATTCCAAATGGGAATTTTTGGACAGCAACCGAACTCTTGACCAATAAAAAAATGCACTTAAGTCTATCATCCAATGAACCACTATCGTTTGATGTTTCAGCTAATTCTGGCGTTCTATTTAAATTCAGTATTTCATAATGTACTAAAACTGTCTTACTGTATTCATTTTATCGTATTGGTTGTAATATACTTAGTAAAATAATTGATTTTTTCTGACATCATAGGAACGTACTTAAATTCAAAAGCCCTATCTTTGCGTAAACATTTTTACCGATAATAATTTCTCCTGCTTTATGAACGGAAAAGCTTCCTACAAAGTGTTTTCGGGTACGAATTCACAATATCTTGCTGAAAAAATATGTGCCAGTCTTGGCTGCCCTCTTGGGAAAATGAATATTCAACATTTTGCAGACGGCGAGTTTTCCGTTTCTTATGAAGAATCCATTCGTGGTGAGATTGTCTATCTGGTTCAATCCACTTTCCCGAATTCTGACAATCTAATGGAACTTTTATTGATGGTTGATGCAGCTAAGCGTGCTTCTGCAGAAAAAATCATCGCAGTTGTTCCTTATTTTGGATGGGCTCGTCAGGATCGCAAGGACAAACCTCGTGTTTCCATTGGTGCCAAACTCATTGCTGACTTGATGTCTGTTGCAGGTATTGAACGCTTGATTACCATGGATTTACATGCTGATCAGATTCAGGGCTTTTTCAACGTTCCTGTTGACCACCTTTATGCATCGACAATTTTCATTCCATACATCAAATCCCTTAACCTGGAAAATCTGGTTATTGCTACTCCTGATGTAGGTGGTTCAAAACGCGCCAACAGCTATTCGAAATTTCTGGATGTACCTTTGGTTCTTTGTCACAAAACACGTGAACATGCCAATGAAGTTGCCGAAATGAAGATTATTGGAAAAGTGAAGGGTAAAAATGTCATCCTCATTGATGATATGGTTGATACTGGTGGTACCATCACCAAAGCTGCCGGTATTATGATGAATGAAGGTGCTGTTTCTGTCAGAGCCATTGCCAGTCACTGTGTGATGTCAGGCCCTGCTACTGATCGCATTCAAAATTCATGTCTGACAGAAATGATCATGACTGACAGTATTCCATATGCCAAGAATTGCTCAAAAGTGAAAATTTTAAGTATCGCCGATATGTTTGCCGATACCATTGAACGTGTGTTTGACCACCGTTCCATTAGTTCACAATACTTAATTTGATTTAGGCCTCAAAAAACTAGATACCGGAGCTTTTGCTCCTTCCCTAAATTCCGGATTGATTCGTTTCAGTCCGGAATTTTTGTATCGTCTTTTACAATAATACCACTTATTTCATAAAGGATGTAAAGTGGCAAAGCTACAATCATTAAAGTGAACGGATCTCCGGTAGGAGTGATGACGGCTGCCACAATGAGTAAAACAACAATTGCGTGTTTACGGAATTTATTGAAAAAGGACCGCTTTATTAAACCCAGCTTGGATAAAACAAGAGCCAGCATGGGTAATTCAAACACAATCCCCATAATCAGAATCATACTCACAAACGTACCGATGTAGGAGTCGAGTGAGAGCTGGTTAACAATCAGGGTACTAATCGAATATTCGGCCAGAAATCGGAGGGTAATGGGGAAAACCAGGTAATAACCTACAGCCAGACCTGCATAAAAAAGAATGGAAGCAAAAGAGAAAGCAATACTAAAGCTCTTTTTTTCCTTGTCATACAACGCTGGCTGAATGAATTTCCAAATTTCAAATAAAATATAGGGAAAGCCAACAACGAAGGCAAAGGTAAACGAAGTCTGAACGTGAATGAGGAATTGGGAAGTAAGCTTGATGTTGATGATTTTTATGGTGAAATTTTTATCGTTGAAAGTAGAAGTTTCTGTGAAATAACTACTTACAATGCCAAATAGCTTATACACAGGGAAGCTGCCGTAACATGGAGCCATAATCACTGCGTCAAACATCCAAGGCATAGCCAAAAAGAAGCCGATACATAAAATTGTCACTGCTATAAAACAACGAAAGACCGTCCAGCGGAACTCTTCGAGGTGATCCCAAAATGTCATTTCCTGCATAAAAAAGAACTATTCAATTAATCCTTTTTCTCAACGTTTGGATCAATGTCTTTTTTGATATCCTCATCAATGTCTTTTATGCCATCTTTAAAGCTTCGTACACCTTTACCCAGACCTTTCATCAATTCAGGGATTTTTTTTCCTCCAAAAAGCAAAAGAACAATAAGGGCAACAATGATAATCTCAGGTGCACCAATACCGGCAAAAAGAAGAATTGTGCTCATAATAAGTTGATTTATAACATTTAAATAGTGTAATTCAAGTAAAATTGAAATTTCTCGTAACAAATGTACGTGTTCTTCATCTAGTAAACAATAGTCTTTTGCAAAAGCTTTTCAACAAATGAAAACTGTACGAATTTAGCCCTGTCTTTGCCTCGCTTTTTATTTGCAATTACCAGCCTATGTCTTTATCTTTGCGCAACTCAAAATTGATGTCCTAAATTAAAGCAATTATGCCTAAACCGTCCAATCGTGGGGCTATGATGCCCGAATCACCCATCCGAAAGTTAGTCCCTTTAGCAAATAAGGCAAAAGCAAAAGGAATAACTGTATATCACCTGAATATCGGACAACCCGATATTAAAACACCACAGGTTGCTTTGGATGCGTTGCGAGCGATTGACCGCGAAATATTGGAATACAGCCCAAGCGAAGGCATCAGAAGCTTTCGTGAGAAACTGGTGGAGTATTATCACCGCTTTAAGATAGATGTGTGCGTGGATGACATTATCATCACAACTGGTGGTTCCGAGGCTGTATTGTTTGCTTTTATGGCTTGTCTGGATCCGGGCGATGAAATTATCGTACCCGAACCTGCATACGCCAATTACACCGCCTTTGCTATTTCTGCAGGTGCTGTGATTAAACCGCTGCTTTGTACCATTGAGACTGGTTTTGCTTTGCCTCCGGTTTCGGAATTCGAAAAACTGATTACGCCTAAGACTAAGGCCATCATGATTTGCAATCCAAACAACCCAACCGGTTATTTGTATTCGCAACAGGAGATGAACCAGATTCGTGATTTGGTGAAAAAATACGATTTGTATTTATTTTCGGATGAAGTTTATCGTGAGTTTTGCTACACAGGTGCACCTTATATTTCTGCCTGTCATTTGAAAGGTATTGAACAAAATGTGGTTTTGATTGATTCTGTTTCCAAAAGATACAGCGAATGCGGTATTCGTATTGGAGCACTCATTACAAAGAATGAAACAATTCGAAACGGTGTGATGAAATTTTGTCAGGCTCGTCTGAGTCCGCCATTATTAGGCCAAATTGTTGCTGAAGCTTCGTTGGATACTCCTGAGGATTATATGCTAGGTATGTACAACGAATACGTAGATCGTCGGAAATTTCTGATTGATGCCATTAATAGAATCCCTGGTTGCTATACACCTATTCCTATGGGCGCTTTTTATACGGTAGCCAAATTGCCTATTGATGATGCTGATAAATTTTGTTCCTGGTTGCTGGATGAATTTGATTACGAAGGACAAACCGTGATGATAGCACCCGCTTCCGGTTTTTATACTACTCCTGATGTGGGCAGAAATGAAGTTCGTCTGGCTTATGTTATCAGTAAAGAGGAACTGGCAAAGGCTATGACTGTTTTAGAAAAAGCCCTCGAGGTCTATCCCGGGAGAAGGCTCTGATATGAATCTGGAATATTTCATTGCCAAGCGCCTTTTTTTCAAAGGAAGACATCGCGAAAAAAAGTCTAAGCCATCTACTAAAATTGCCATTATAGGCATAGCTGTAGGACTGGCTGTGATGCTTATTGCGTGGGCTGTTGTAATGGGCTTCAGGCAGGAAATCCGCAATAAGATTATCGGTATCAATTCACACATCCAGATAACTAGCTATTATTCCAATTATACGTATGAAATGAATCCGATTACCGTGTCGGATTCACTTCTTGACAGTTTGCGGTCGGTGCCAGGCGTTAAGCATGTACAACGTCTATACACGAAACCTGGTATGATTAAAACCAGCAAGGATTTTCAAACGGTCGTTTTTAAAGGAGCTGATACAGATTTTGACAAAACATTTATATCGGATCATCTGATCTGTGGCTCTTTTCCTGATTACTCAAAACCGACAAACGATGTCCTGATTTCCGAATATCTTTCCAAACTTTTAAAACTGAAGTTAGGGGATCCCATTCTAGCCTATTTTATAAAAGGTGAATCAATATCAGCCAGAAAATTTAAAATTTCCGGTATTTACAATACGCACTTCTCAGAGTTTGACAAGTATTTTTTGGTTGCCGATGCCAGACATGTTAATCGCTTGAATAAATGGGCCGACAATCAATCAGCAGGTGTTGAGATTTTCGCCAAATCCATGGATCAATTTGAACAGGTAGAGGAGGGTGTTTATGCCAAGATGGTCAGGGCCGCAGATATCAATAATGATTCTTTCTACATGCGTAATTTGTATGAATTGAATCCCGATCTTTTCAGCTGGCTTAATTTGCTGGATATGAATGTGTGGCTCATTCTGATTTTGATGATTTGTGTTTCCGGTTTCAACATCATTTCCGGCTTGTTGATACTGATTCTTGAAAATACCAACCTGATTGGTATGCTCAAAGCCATGGGGGCCACCAATGCTTCCATACGTAGAATATTCCTGTATTTATCTGCATTCCTGATTGGTAAAGGTTTGTTATGGGGTAATATGATCGGGTTGAGTTTTTGCCTGATTCAGCATTATTTTCATGTGGTGCCTTTGAATCCTTCCACGTACTATGTGGATGCTGTGCCCATTGAACTTGATTTGGTGTATATTCTGGCGGTGAATGTGGGGACGGCGTTGATTTCGTTGGTGGTGGTGCTAATCCCGACTGCCTTGATCTCCCGCATCAAGCCCATATCAGCCATCCGCTTCGATTGACCGTTTTTCCAAATAGAGAGCGCACTACGGCGTTGCAGGCAAATTTTCAGTCCTCACGTACGAAAAGTACGCTCCGGGTGAAAATATGCCTGCGCCTTGTATTGCATCTCTCTATTTGAAAAAACTAGAGTGATGCGTTTTTGCCATAAGAAAGAAAAGAGAAATGAAAATGCCCGGACCTTGGGAGGTTCGGGCATTTTTATGTGGGGAAAAAAAGGGAGGACTAGAGTAGTTCTTTTTTTCTGGATTCAACGATGGCGTCGATTACGGCAACGGCGGTGATGTTTACGATGTCACGAACGGAGCTTTCAACGTCGGTAAAGTGAATAGGCTTGTTCAAACCCATTTGGATTGGTCCGATAGATTCTGAATCGGTCATCCGTTGTAAAAGCTTGTAAGAGGCATTGGCTGAGCTAAGGTTTGGGAAGATCAGGGTGTTAACATCTTTGCCTTTCAAGCGGGTGAAGGGATATATGCGGTCGCGAAGTTCTTTGTCCATGGCAAAGTTTACTTGCATTTCTCCGTCGATAGCCAAATCTGGTTTTTCCAGTTGTATGCGAGCAACTGCTTCATGAACCGATGCTGGGCTACCATCCTGGTCTGAACCAAAATTGGAATAAGACAACATGGCAATATGAGGCTCGTGTGCAAAGAATTTAACGGTTTGTTCAGCCATTTTAACGATGTCTACCAAAGTATCGGTAGAAGGGTGGCGATTGATCAGGGTATCACAAAGGAACAATGGGCCTTTTTTGCCATTCAGAATATGCATGGTTCCGAAGGTTTTGTAACCTTCACGAATACCAATTACTTCTTTGGCCACTTTAATGGTGTTTGAATACTTGGTATACAAACCGGTGATAAATGCATCAGCCTCACCAGTTTCAACCATCATCATACCAAAGTAGTTGCGTTCAAACATTTTATCGTTTGCTTCCTGAACGTTAGCACCTTCACGGGCACGTTTGTCTGCTAAAATGTGTGCATAGCGTTCTCTGCGGTCGGATTGATTGTCGTGACGAAGATTGATGATTTCAATACCTTCCAGACTCAGATCCAATTCAGCAGCCAGTTTGGCTATTTTTTCGTCGTTTCCTAAAAGAATGGGGAAACAAATACCTTCGTTTTTAGCATCAACGGCAGCACGCAACATGTTTGGGTGTACACCTTCGGCAAAAACAACACGTTTTGGATTGCTTCTGGCCATATCCATAAACTGACGTGTAAATTTGGATTCGTAACCCATCAATTCACGCAATTGATTTTTATAGGCATCCCAGTCTTCAATATGTTTACGGGCAACACCAGAATCCATGGCTGCTTTTGCAACAGCGGATGAAACTTCAGTAATCAAACGTTGATCAACTGGTTTTGGAATGAAATATTCACGGCCAAAGCTTAAGCGGTCTACATTGTATGCTGCATTCACAACATCAGGAACCGGTTCTTTAGCCAAAGCAGCAATCGCATAAACAGCGGCCAGTTTCATTTCTTCATTGATGGCACTGGAACGAACATCCAGAGCACCACGAAAAATATATGGGAAACCGATAACGTTGTTGATCTGGTTGGGATAGTCGGAGCGACCTGTTGCCATCAGAACGTCAGGACGAGCTTCCATAGCATCTTCGTAGGCAATTTCAGGTGTTGGATTTGCAAGAGCAAAAACAATGGGATTGGCAGCCATAGAGCGCACCATATCTTTAGAAAGAACATTCCCTTTAGACAAACCGAGGAAAACATCGGCGTTTTTGATAGCGTCTTCCAACGTTTTCAATTCAGTACGGGTGGTTGCAAAGAATTTTTTGGATGCATTCAAATCCGTTCTGTCTGTTGAAAGAACTCCCTTGCTGTCTACCATGACAATGTTTTCCTTACGTGCTCCAAGAGCCAGGTAAAGTTTGGTACATGAGTTGGCAGAAGCACCGGCTCCATTCACGACAATATGAACATCTTCTATTTTTTTATCAGCGATGATCAGAGCATTCAATAATCCTGCACTGGAGATGATGGCTGTACCGTGCTGGTCATCGTGCATAATTGGAATATCGAGTTCAGCCTTCAGGCGTTCTTCAATTTCAAAGCATTCAGGAGCTTTAATGTCTTCCAGGTTTATACCACCGAAAGTAGGAGCGATTGCTTTTACTGCCTGAATGAATTTCTCAGGATCTTTTTCGTCTACTTCGATATCAAATACATCAATTCCGGCATAAATTTTAAATAACAAGCCTTTACCTTCCATTACTGGTTTTCCGGCCAAAGTGCCAATGTCACCAAGACCTAAAACGGCTGTACCGTTTGAGATAACTGCGACAAGATTACCTTTTGCTGTATATTCATACGCTTTTTGAGGATCCTTCTCAATTTCGAGGCAAGGTTCGGCTACTCCGGGAGAGTAAGCTAACGCCAAGTCCATTTGTGTACTGTGAGGTTTGGTTGGAACGACCTCAATCTTTCCCGGTTTGCCCATCGAATGATAGAGCAAAGCAGCTTCTCTTGAAATTTTTGCCATGGTGAAATACCTTAAAATATAAATACCTGTGTTTAATCGCAAAGTTAGTTTTTTCGAATAAATAATAGCTAAAATCAAATGAAAAGTTTCAGATTTGAACAAAAAAATGTAGGTTTGCCACTTGTTAACATATTTTGATATTTTCTCTATTTATTTCCTTTTTCACATCCATGACTAAAATTATTCTTTTTATAACCTCCTTTTTAGTTGTCGTCTATCTTTTATCAGGATGTCGGATTGATAATTATGTGGCACCATCCAGTGAGGTTTATGGGTGGATTCTTGACAGTAAAACCGGTGAGCCTGTACCTCAGCCGGTAGAGGCCGAAACGGGCTTGAAAATGAGGTTGTATGAGGCAGGTCCTATTGGGAGCAGGGCGCAGGATTTTTACGCTTTGAAAGATGGTAGCTTTAAAAATGCCATGTTGTACGACGGTCCCTTTAAGTTAACGATGGAAGCCACAAATTTTTTTCCAGTCGATACGATTTATCTGAATTTAAAAGGCTCCACCTTACAAAATATTTCAGTCACACCTTTTTGTAGAATAAACGTAGGGTCAATCGCTTTGTCAGGCGATTCTATAGTGGAAGTTGTCAGAAACAATGCAGGACTCATCGTTGAACAAAAATGGAGGCTCAAAAAAGAAGTGGTGTTATCCTTTTCTCTGGAGAGAGATAGCAATATGAACTGTAAACTAATGGAATTGGATGTCTACTGGAATGTTTCCCCTTCGATTGATAAAAACAGTGTAAATTTTAAAGGAGCGCTGGTTTCAACTATTTCAGGTTTTATGGATGAAAGTCTTTTAGCAGAAAAAAAGATTTTTGAAAATACCATTGATTTTGAAACCGGAGAACATGCCCTTAAATTGCAAAGTTATATTCAAATTGTAAAAGGAAATAAAAACCTTGTTTATTTCAGAATAGCCGCCAAGACTAGCTTTCCCTATTTTAATGCTTCAGATGCCGGGACTCTTTATACAAACTATTCAAAAGTGTATGCACTGGAATTGCCCCTCGACAAATAACTGAAAACTACATTTTTTGGTATTTTGCATCCAAAAATTGCTTTTAATGCAAAACCGATTTTGCAATATTGTTTTTTTTTACGAATTTTACAGCACTTATATATAAATTCAAAAACTATGATTTTCTCCATTAAAAAAGCACGATTACTTTTACTGCTCCTTGCGTTCATTACATTAAACCCGCTTTTAGCTGCTAAGCAAACGGATTATTCAAGCCAGGTCAATACATTGATTGGTACGGAAGGTAATGGCTGGAGTTCAGGATATCTTTTCCCTGGTGCTACCTATCCATTGGGAATGGTTCAATTTACTCCGACTTATTTTACCAAACATCTGGGTTTTGTAATTAATCAGTTAAGTGGTGCAGGTTGCGATCACATGGGTAATTTTCCGACTTTTCCATTACCTGGAAAATTAAGTGTTTCTCCCGACAGCATCGTTAATATGAGAGTTCATATTTCCGATGAAAAGGGTGTAGCCGGATATTACAAAGCTGTTGTCAACGAAACGGTTGGTGCAGAATTGACGGTAACAGAAAGAACCGGTATGGCTCGTTTCACTTTCTCCGGCGATGAGAAAGTGGGAACTGTGATTATCGGTGGAGGTATTTCTGCCACTCCAATGAAGGTTGCTGCTTTGGTGATTACCGGAGAAAATAGTTTTGAAGGTTATGCCGAGGGTGGAAGCTTTTGTGGTTTTCCAACTCCTTATAAAGTGTATATTGCCGGTGAGTTTGATGTGAAATCTGCCGGTCACGGTATTTGGAAAAACGAATCACTGAAAGCCGGTGCCACTTTTGCTGAAGGTAAAAATTCGGGTATTTATTTTTCGTTTGATGTGACAAACGTTAAAGAAGTTTCCTATAAAATGGGCATTTCGTATGTTTCAGTCGCAAATGCCAAAGAAAACTTAGTCGCTGAAAATCCAAACTGGAATTTTAACGAAACCAAAGACAATACTGTTGCCAAATGGAATAAATGTTTGGGCAAAATTGAAGTAGAAGGCGGAAGTGCCGATCGTAAAAGTCTTTTTTACACCCATTTATACCGCTCGTTGGCTCACCCCAATGTATTCAGTGATGTGAATGGTCAATACATCGGTTCTGATGGAAAAGTTTATACCGATACCAGAAAACATTATACTTCTTTTAGTAATTGGGATACCTATCGCAGTCAGACTCAACTGCTGGCGATGTTTTTCCCGGAAGAAACATCCGATATTGTTAATTCACACATGCTTTTTGCCCTTCGCTCCGGCGGCGGTTTGCCCCGTTGGGTGTTGGCCAATATTGAAACAGGTATTATGCAGGGTGATCCGTCATCCGTTTTGATTTCCAATGCTTTTGCTTTCGGTGCCCGTAACTACGATGCCCGTTCGGTTCTGGATGTGATGCGTAAAGGTGCTGAAGTGCCCAATACCCGCTCACAAACTGTTTTCACCCGTCCCGGATTGAAACAATACCTTGAAAAAGGTTATTACGATGCATCCATGATGTTGGAGTATACCTCTGCCGATTTTGCCATCGCTCAATTTGCTTTGAATGCATGCAACAACGAACCCATTTACGGATGGTATAAATCACGTTCCGCTAACTGGAAAAATATTTACAACCCAAAAACCAACTGGTTGCAATCCCGTAACGCAGATGGAAGCTGGAAAGGTCAGGGAGATGACTGGCGTGAAGCTACCTATAAAAATTATTTCTGGATGGTTCCTTACAATTTAGGTGGATTGATAGACACCATTGGTGGCAAGAAAGTGGCTGAAGATCGCCTGGATAATTTGTTCCGCCGATTGGATGCAAGCTATGGAGATGACTGGTATGCATCGGGTAATGAACCCAATTTTCAGGTAGCATGGGCGTATAATTGGGCCGGAGCACCTTATAAAACACAAAGTATTATTCGCCGGATTCTAAACGAACAATTCACCAGCAAAATTGACGGATTGCCAGGTAACGACGATTTAGGTGCCATGGGTTCCTGGTATGTTTTGTCCAGCATTGGCCTTTTCCCGGTTATTCCCGGCGTTGGTGGTTTCTCAATCAATAGCCCGCTTTTTGAGAAAATAACCTTGAATTTACCAAAAGGGAAAGTGGTTATTAGCGGTGGAGAAGAGAAAAACCCTTTTATCCAAAGTATGAAAGTCAATGGAAAAACATACAACAACACTTGGTTGAATTGGGATGAAATTCAGAATGGAGGTACCATTGAATACAAACTCTCTGATAAACCAAATACTCAGTGGGGTACTTCTGTTGAAGCACCTTCCTTTAAATAAAGGATATTTTATTCGTAAAGCTTTTGAAGCCCGGTCATTCATTTTAGTTCTTTTTTTACTTGCAGGCTAACTTCAGCAAGAATGAAAAACCTGAAATGAAAAACCGGGCTTTAATCGAAAATAACTGATTTTAAAACTTTTAATACATGAGAAAATTAGTATTAACCCTTACTATTTGTTGTTTATCGCTGAGTACTTTCAGCGTTCTTTCAAATAGAAACTTCGTATTGGACAGTTCTAATAAATTGATTTCCTGGAAAATCAATTCCAATGATTCTGTATCTAAAGAAATTGCTTTATTGAAAACACCTGGCTACAATACAGATAAATGGGTAAATGGCATTGTTCCTGGTACAGTATTTGGCTCTTATGTTGCTGAGGGGTATGAAAAAGATCCCAATTACGGTGACAACATTTACAACGTAAATAAAGCCAAATATGAACGGAATTTTTGGTATCGTACCCAATTTAATCTTCCTGTGAGTTATTCCAAAAAAAAAGTCTGGCTTAATTTTGAAGGGGTCAACAGAGATGCCGATATTTACTTAAACGGCACTTTTTTGGGTAAGCTTCAGGGTATTGTTCACAGAGGAAGATATGAAATAAGCAGCCTCTTAAAGAATGATGCACCAAATGTTCTGGCTGTTCTGGTTTATTTGCCAATTACACCACTGAATTGTTCAGCAAGTCCCACCTATATTTCCAGTGCAAGCTGGGATTGGATGCCTTGGGTACCAGGTTTAAATATGGGCATAACCGATAACGTATTTATTACAACAAACGATGAGGTCACTATTGAGGATCCATGGATCCGTACAAAAGTACCATCCATAAACACCGGTGATATTTCAGTGGCCCTGACCCTTAAGAATAAAGCCACAAATGCTGTAAGTGGTACATTAAAGGGTATCATTCAACCAGGAAATATTGAATTTTCACAACAGGTAGACCTGGCATCTCTGGAAACAAAAGAAATCAAGCTGGATAAAAGTACCTTTTCACAATTGAGCATTGCCAATCCGAAATTATGGTGGCCCAATGGTTACGGTGATCCCAATATGTATTCGTGTAATTTGATCTATTCGGTTGATGGTGTAGTTTCTGACAGTCTGAATGTGCCTTTTGGTATAAAGGAATATTCTTACGATGCTGAAGGTAACATTATGCATATAAAAATAAATGGCAAGCGAGTCTTTTTAAAAGGTGGAAACTGGGGTATGAGTGATTACATGCTTCGTTGTCGGGATGATGAGTATGATACCAAGCTTCGTTTGCACAAAGAATTAAACTTCAACATGATTCGAAATTGGATCGGATCGACAACAGATGCTGAATTTTATCAGGCTTGCGATAAATATGGCATTATGGTCTGGGATGATTTTTGGTTAATAACGACTTTTATATATTGGCCAAGAGATAAAGTTGTTTTTAAAAACAATGTGGAAGAGAAGATTAAACGAAATAGAAATCATCCGTGCATCGCTGTTTGGTGTGGTATGAATGAGGCTACACCACCTGCTGATTATGACTCCATTTACGCTCAGGCTATCCGAAAATACGATGGAAATGACAGGCATTATCATCCCAATTCAAACAGTGTCAATTTAAGTAGCAGTGGACCTTGGCAATGTTATGCACCTGAAGCCTATTTTGATTCTCCTCCCCGAATGTTTGGGGCCATTGAAAGCTGGGGTTTGCGTACAGAGCTAGGTACACCTGTCTTTACGACCTACGAAAGTTTTAAAGAATTTATTCCGGAAGATAAAATGTGGCCACGCAACGAAATGTGGAACAAGCATTTCTTTGGCCCATCTGCTTCAAATGCAAATCCGGATGGTTATTTTAAAAGTCTGGAAAGTCGTTACGGCACTGCCAACAACATCATGGATTTTTGCAGTAAAGCACAATTACTGAATATAGAAACCAATAAAGGTATGTTTGAAGGTTGGATGCACAATATGTGGGAAGATGCCTCCGGTCTTCTGATTTGGATGAGCCAGTCTGCCTATCCTTCCATGGTTTGGCAGACCTATGACTATTATTACGATCTGAATGGTGCCTATTGGGGAGCCAAAAAAGCCTGTGAACCGATACACGTTCAACTGAGTTCGTCCACCAATGGGGTAGAAGTGACCAATACCTCCGGCATTGATTATACCAACGTGAAAGTAAGTGCCGAAATTTTTGATTTCAATGGTCAGAAGTTTGCATCGCTCGATTCTTCTGTCACGGTCGATGTACTTTCCAACACCGTTAAAAAGTGTTTTAATATTGATTATTCCAAAAATTTGGCAATTAACAAGCCGGTGACTGTATCTTCGACCGAATCTGGTTCTAACACTGCGGCGAAGGCCGTGGATGGATCTCAGTCTTCCAGATGGGCTAGCCTGGGCACCAACGATCAATGGATTTATGTTGACCTTCAAAAAGAGGAAACAATTAACGGTGTTTTATTGTACTGGGAGTCTGCTTATGGTAAGTCATACAAAATTCAGACCTCAAACGATGCAGTTACGTGGACGGATGCTTTTTCTACCACTACTGGAAATGGTGGAAAAGATGAAATTTTATTTTCAGCTCCGGTTACAGCTCGTTACGTAAAAATGCTGGGAATTGCCAGAGGAACCGGTTTTGGTTATTCACTTTATGAGTTTGAAGTGTATAAATCGATACCCAAACCAATGCCAGCGGTTTATTTTGTACGTTTGAAACTAAAAAACGAGGCAGACAGTTTGTTGTCGGAAAATTTCTATTGGAGAGGTCTTGATAATTCAAATTTTACTGCTTTGGCAAATCTACCTGTTTTTGATCCGGAAGTTGCATCAGAAACCACCATCATTGGCGATTATACACACATGAAGGTACATGTTACAAATCCTGTCAAATCTGGTGGAGTGGCATTTGCAGTTCGCATCATACCCGTTTTTGCCGGTTCAGAAAAGCGAATTTTACCAGTGTTTATGGATGACAACTACATTACGCTCATGCCGGGTGAAACAAGGGCTATTTCCTTAGAGTTTAAAACTTCGCTTTTGAATGGCGAACAGGTCAAACTTTTAGTAAAACCTTTTCATGTTGATAAAACATCGCCACCAAATGCTATTGATGAAGTAGAAATAAGCCCTGCTTCCATATTTATTTATCCGAACCCTGTAAAAGATGTTTTGTATGTAAAAGGATTGGAAAGCAATGCTATTCTTTCAGTTTATGATATGAACGGGCGTAAAATCAGGCAGTGTAGTGATACAGAAATGAATGTCAGTGATTTACCTTCCGGCTTGTACATCATACGGATTTTAGTTGGTAAAAACGGATACATCAATACTAAATTCTTTAAAAAATGATCTATACTCTATAATTTAAAACTATCCTGATCTTTGAGCAGGCTACTTAAAATGAAGTATTACAGCTCAAACAGCATTTTATGAGCTGTAATACTTCATTTGACTTTTATTTTAAGTATTTTTAGGTTGTTTTGAATTTACTTATTTTTCACTAAAACGATTTACTTTTTTAAAAACTTTAATATTAAACCCATGAAACACATTTCTACTTTTTTATTTTCGTTTTTAATGCTGACAACCATTCAGGTTTCAGCACAAATGCCAAATCCAGTATTTGATGTAACAACCTACGGAGCAGTAGGGGATGGCACAATCTTAAACACGGCAGCCATTCAGGCCGCTATTGATGCCTGTACAGGCACTGGTGGGTCTGTTTATTTGCACGATGGTACTTTTAAAACAGGTACAATTACGTTAAAATCCAACATGACTTTTTACATTGCTAAATCGGCTACACTGCTAGGAGACACTGCTGATTTGTCGTATCCCGTTAACGTACCCGTAACTGATAACTGGGAATTGAGTGAACTGGATAAAGCGTTGGTTTATTGCAATCATGCAACCAATCTGACCATTACCGGAGGAGGAACAATAGATGGAAATGGAACAAAACCTAAATGGATCAATGTCTTTTTAGGAAACAACCCGGACGAACTGGATCGCCCGATTCCTATCTGGATCGTTCAGTCAAATAAGGTTAGGGTGACCGATATAACTATCAAGGATGGGGCTATGTGGAACTTTGTTCCCTTCGAATCGGATTCCATTACCATTCGCAACGTCACCATTAAAAGCAATATTGTGGCAAACCGGGATGGTATTGATATCGTGGATTGTCACGATGTCCTGATTGAAGGTTGCAATTTTTATGTGGATGACGATGCTATTTGTCCTAAAAGCGGTACAACCAGAGGGGTTCGAAATGTAGTAGTACGCAATTGCAACATTCAAAAAAGCGGCCGAGCAAACGGTATTAAATTTGGTACCATGGGCTATGGCAGTTTTAAAAATATGTTGTTTGAAGATATTACCATAAACGATGTGAATTTGGCAGGTATAGCCATAGAATCGGTAGACGGTGCAGATGTAGACAGCATCATTTTTCGTCGGATAACCATGAATAACGTTGGTTCACCAATTTTTGTATGCCTTGGAGACCGGGGGCGAGTACCCACTGGTGGTGTTCATAAAATGGGTACGGTAAAAAATATTTTGTTTCAGGACATTACAGCCACTGGTTTGAAACAAGCTTGGGGATGTCCCGTAACCGGTTTTGTGAAGAACAACGTGACTTACAATTTACAGAACATCACCTTCGATAATGTGGATGTTACGTTTAATGGAGGTGTAACTGCCATACCCGCTCAGCCAGCTGAATTTGGCGGGCAATATCCAGAGGTAAACATGTGGGGCAACCTCCCGGCTTATGGCTACTACGTTCGCCATGCTGATGGCGTTTCTTTCACCGACTGCGACACTAAAGTAACAATTGCAGATGCTCGTCCATGGCTTACCACCAGTGGTGTAGTAAATTTATCAGAACAAAATAACACGAATCCCACCGCTCTGTTTGAGAACCTTGTAAATGCCACTACGCATATTTCAGACAGTGGGTTTGCAAATGCAGCCAATCTTTGGGATGGTTTGACAAACAACGGTTCGAACGATTCAAAAGCCACAGGTGCTGTAGAAGCATGGGTTGAGTTTGATTTTGGCGCTAATTTTAGTCTTACCACAGCTCGTTTGTGGGAAGACAATGGGGGCAATCAGATTTCACACTGGAAAGTAATGAGTTGGAATGGTACTGAATGGGTCGATATTTTTCCCTATATGGAATCCAATACTTCCGGATGGCAGGTTGCAGAGTTCAATATTACCACCGATAAAATTCGTTTTTATGCCAAATGTACCTCTGGCGGAGTTGTCAGTATTCATGAATTGGAAGCTTTAGGTACTAAGTTAACGACAGATGCATTGAAAGAAACAACTATTTCGGATTTTTCCATTTACCAGAATCCTACTTCTGAAGTGCTTCATTTTCAGAAAGCTCAAAGCACTTTGCCAGTTGATATTTATAATGTTTATGGTGTAAAATTGATTACCACCCATGACGTTGAATTCAATGTAAGCAAATTGGTCCCCGGAGTTTATTTTGCCAGAGTTATTTCTCAGGGAAAGATTTTGAACAGAACGTTTATTAAGCGATAAATACATTCATTTATCTTAAAATAAGTGCAAGCTATATGTGCTAAACTTTTATTACTTAAATCGTTTTTTAACATAGTTAAACATACTTATTTGGACTAATTTTGGTACAGTTGAATCTTATTTGAAATATTTTAATTAATTTCACGCCGAATATCAACTCTACAACAATACACAACACAAATTTTTGGTTAATATGTAAAGCTTTGGCTTTTATCTAAATACTATAATAAAGTGCAAAATCGTTTTTGTTAAAAATCTAAATACTCAAATAAGTTATTTTTATTACGTTCAAAAATTAATTCAAACATGAACCTAAAACATTTTTTCTACGCCACGTCCATTCTTTTGGTTAGCAACTTGGGAACTTGTATGGCGCAAGTATCAACAACTTGTCCAAATGCTGCAAAATGCACTGAACAAAATGGTGCTGAAGGCATTTTAAAAAACAGATTGTTTCCAAAAATTGAAGTTCCCACAACATCCCTGATCATTGTCGACCTGAAAGGTGATAAAATTGAAGGTCAGGTTGCTGCTTGTGGTTTGCAAGGCATTATAAACAGAACCAGCACGGAAAAAATCTATGTGATCAACACACTTTGCGTTGACAATCATGGTGGTTGGAACAACAAACCAGGCGAAGGCAAGCAAACTCAGGTTGGTCGTTTATTGCTTAAGGAATTGTTTTCTACAACTCCTCAAAAGGAACTTAAACTGGATGCCAAACAAGTAAATCCAGGTTTTATGGCTCTTTTGAAGAAAAATAAATCAGTCGTAAAGGGTATCATCATTTGGGATCCGGCTTTGGAAGAAGCTACCATCGAAGCTGCTACCACCATTGCAGGTCAAACAGACGGTCTGATAGTTTCTCCTGAATTGGCTGAACAAATTAAAGGTTATAAGTTTCCTGTGATTGAAGACCTTCGCGGAAAATTCAAAACCAACATTGAATGTTTAGACTGGTTAAAAGCTAAATATTTTAAAACAGCCAATCGTCAGATTGCTTTTACTTGGTCACACATGACCACCAATCCCGAAAATAGCTGGGGTGCAGCCAACAAAGATTATGTAGTTGCCAACAGACTTTTCACCTACTTCCTGGATATTACCAAACACGATGAATGTGCGTATTACGAAACCGTCGTTAAAGATTATCCTGCAGGAACTCCTGTATTTGGATGGACAGACGAGTTGAGAGCTGACAAACTTTTTGCTGAATATGGATATTTCATGGTTCCTTATATTTCCGTTGAAAATTTAACCATTCAATGTTCATATCCTTCTGTTAGTGGCAAACAACTTGCTCCAAAAGCTTATCCGGTTGATAATAATTCAGTATATATTGCCTGTTTTGTTCCCGATGGTGACAACTTGTTACACACCATGGTATACAAACCAAACACCATCAGCAATTCAGCCAATTTTGGCAAATATCCAACCACATGGATTCTGAACCCAGCTATTTGTGAATTGTCTCCACTACTTTACAACTGGTTCCTTCAGAAATCAGATACTCAGGAAATGGGTGGTATGATGGGCGATGGTTCACCAACGACTGATCGTTACGAAGGATATAATTTCTATTGCGAATGGTCCAAACATTATATGACCAAATCTGGCTTCCGCACCATGAAACAAATGGTTGATGCTGAAGCAGTAGCCTGGAGAGTACAACCTTATGTAATGAACAGTGGATATGCCGGTACAGACTGGCGTGGTGCAGGTCCTTACGAATACCACATGGACAAAAATACCTTCCACATTGGAACGTTGCACATTACAGAAAAGGGGCAATTGGATGAAGCACTGAAAAATGCACCAAAAGATCAACCTTTATTTTTGTCCATTTTCTGCGGTACAGCAGTAGACGATGTTCCCACAAAAATCAAGGAATTGGCTGACAGATTGACTGCACGCAACGATGGTAAAAAATACATTTTCGTTCGCAGCATGGATTTGGCTGCTACTTACAGAGCCTGGAAAGGCCTTCCTCTCGAATAGGTGTCTTTTCAAAATACTGCTTTTAACTGACAGTTTTTAGCAAAAAGAATCTATATAGAGACTGTCTAATTTAAGACCTACTGGTCTATTTAGACAGTCTCTTTTTTTTATATACAAGCCTTGACCTTTTTTTAGCCTTATCCCAATTAAGACATTATATAATGTACTGTAAACGATGTTATTTTTTTCTTTGTCTATTTCTCTCAATTCCTTTCCTTGGTTTCAGCGCAACCAACCATTGGGAAACTCCTATATCTGCAGATAGTACCTGGAACTATTTTATTGGAGTTTCTGCTCCGCCAACAGATTGGTATACATCGGCGTTTAATGATCAGGCTTGGTTATCAGCTAAAGGTGGAATTGGTTATGGAGATATAACATTAGCCAATGGAACACCCATTGCAAAACCAGCAGCCTCCCTATTTTTGCGTAAAAATTTTAATGTAACTGATACCTCCGCTATTGTCGTTGGAGTACTAAGTATGGATTATGATGATGCCTTTGTTGCTTTCATTAATGGGGTAGAGGTTGCTCGTTCATCCGGTTTGACAGATACACACCCAGCTTATGGCACATTTTCTACTGTTAGTCACGAATCAACAAAAGGAGGTAATCCTGAAGTTTTTAATCTAACCTTAGCAAAGCTTAGGGCTGTCCTTCAACCTGGTAAAAATTACCTGGCTATTCAGGTTCACAATGAAAATTTAGCATCCTCCGATCTCGTTGCTATATCTTATCTTTCCTTTGGTATCAAAAATACAAACACTTATTTCCCCACTACACCAGCTTGGTTGGCCGCGACTTTTCCACTAGTCCCTATAGTCCTTGATTATACATCGTCCAACCTACCCATTATCAAAATCAACACAAATGGTAAGGCTGTCAAGGATGAACCGAAAATAATTGCAACGTTGGGAATCATTGATAATGGTGCAGGAGTCAGAAACAATGTTACAGATCCTTTCAATAATTTCAGCGGGACAATAGGCATAGAATTTAGGGGAGCAACCAGTCAAATGTTTGCCAGTAAGAAAAGTTATGGATTCGAAACATGGAATGCAGATTCAACGTCATTTGATACAGAATTATTGGGAATGCCAATGGAAAGTGACTGGACTCTGTATGCGGAATATTTGGATAATACCATGCTCAACAATACACTAGCCTATGCTTTGGGTAATTCTATGGGCCGTTGGGCACCTCGTACACTCCATACTGAGCTATTTCTCAATAACAAATATCAGGGCGTGTATGAACTAATTGAAAAACTCAAAAGGGACAAAAACCGTTTAAATATCGCATCTATGAAACCAACAGATATTGCAGGTGATGATGTGACAGGTGGTTATATCATCGCGATTGACAGAGGGTATGATGCGACACTAAAAAATGGTTTTATATCCAAAGATACTGCTGCCTATAAAAAAAGCATCACGTATGTGTATGTATATCCGAAGATTGAAGATATAACGACCGAACAAAAAAACTACATCCATGATTATGTGGACAAATTTGAAGCGGCTGCTTTTTCCTCAACTTTCAAAGATCCCATTAATGGATATGCAAAATATATTGATGTAGCTTCTTTTATTGATTACTTCATCATTAATGAGTTGTCAAAGAATGTGGATGGTTATCGCATCAGTGCTTATTTCCACAAAGACAAGGATAGTAAAGGAGGTAAATTGACTGCAGGTCCACTTTGGGATTACAATCTAGCTTTTGGAAACCCCAATTCAAATTATTATACTGGAACCTCTTACATAGGTTGGATGTTTAACCAACGTTTAAATAACACGGCGTCCTGGGGCATCGATGGCTCACAAATTCCATTGTGGTGGCCTAGATTGTACAGCGACCCAAATTTCCAGAACCAACTTAAAACCCGATGGACTGACATTCGGAAAACATTTCTAAGTTACGATTCCATTGCCAGTTTTTTGGATCAGAAGGCTGCAATTATTGCTGAGGCTGAGAAACGAGATGCTGCTACCTGGTCAACAAAATACGTTCATACTTCCCATTTAGGTGAAGTTGAATATATGAAAAGCTGGATAGCCAACAGGTTGACATGGATGGATACGAACATGCTTGGAACAGCAGTCAATATACCAAAAACTGAAAATTTCGGTGTTACCATTTGGCCAAATCCATTCTTTGAAAATGTAAATTTCAGGATTGGTTCTCCGCAAAACGGAGATGTCAGCATTGCTTTCTATGATTTGACCGGTAGAAAAATCAATGTCCTGACAGAAAGTAATGTGGATAATGCAACGACCATGACTTGGAACGGTGATAATGGAGTTGGTAATACTGTTTCTAATGGAGTCTATATTTACAGGATTTCCATCAATAACATCGTAGTGAAAACCGGAAAACTGATTAAATCTGGTAACTAATTTCAGGTCTAAGTAGCAGCTCAATTTTAGGTTCGGAATAAAGATGTATCTTTAATGCTCAAAATAGAGTAAGCATTAAGTAGTATCTTTTTAAGAAACCATGAAGAAGTATTTATTTTTCAACATTCTGAATGACATAGACTTCGGCTTTGAACGATGCTTTACTATTTCTAAATTTGTACTTCTTTTCTTAATTTTTCAGACTAGTCTTGTTTTTGCACAACACGATAAATCGCCCAATACGGTTGTTACCATTCAAAAAAATAATGCTTCACTTCGTGAAATTTTAAATGAAATAGAAAATCAGACTGGCCTTTTTTTCGTTTACTCCAAAGAGGATGTTCAGGAAAAAACAGTGGTCAATATTAATGTTGTCAATGAGAGGCTTACAAAAATATTGGGTGATTTTCTTTCTCCATTGGGCTTGACCTATGAGTTTTCTGGTTACAATGTGGTATTGAGATCAGTTTCAACAAAAATAGAGCCTGAGGTTCAAATAATCAAGGCGATAGCTCCTAATAAGATTCAAATAACGGGATTAGTTCTTGATTATTATGGAGTTCCTATAGTAGGAGCATGGATTGTAGAAGAGGGATCAGACTTTAATAATTCTACTTATACAGATAGCAGAGGTGAGTTTTCATTAAATGTTTCTCCAACTGGAACTTTTATAGTTAAATACATTGGCTATAGAAAACAATCCATAGCTGTTTACGGAAAAAAACGATTTACGGTCAGGCTTTTTGAAGACATTGCTAAATTGCAGGAAATAGTTGTTATCGGTTATGGAACACAAAAAAAAATCAATCTAACCGGTTCATTGGCTACCATTCCCAGCGAGATGATTGTACAAGCTCACCGACCAAACATGTCCAACGCTTTGGGAGGGACATCGGCAGGGTTGAGATCCATTCAGATGAGTGGAAGGCCGGGAGAAGATGATAGCAATCTGGATATTCGGGGTTATGGAAATCCATTGGTTATTGTGGATGGAGTGGAGCGTTCTTATGCTCAGATAGACCCGAATGAAGTGGAATCAGTTACAGTCCTTAAAGATGCTTCTGCCGCCGTTTATGGTTTCAAAGGAGCAAATGGTGTTCTTTTGATTACCACTAAGAAAGGATTTCAGGGTAAAACGAAAATCAATTACAATTTTAATTACGGTCAGCAAAGTACAGCCTCACATGTAGAAATGATGAATGCTATGGAATATATGACCTATATCAATGAAGCCAACTTAAACATTGGTGGTGCCAGGTTGTATTCAGATGAAGATATTCAAAAGGTAGCTAAAGGAACTCATTCCTATTTGTCAAATACGGATTGGTATAAGGAATTGATTCGGGAGAATGCGCCGTTGGTACAGCATAATGTGAATGTTTCAGGGGGAAATGAAGTTACAAAGTACTTTCTTTCTGTGGGATACTTAAATCAGGACGGTCTTATCAAAACCAAAGATGAATTAAAAAGGTATAATTTTCGTTCCAACATTAGTACCATCATTGAAAAAAATCTGACTGCTGAGATGCAGATAGGGAGTCATTCTGAGCTGAGGGATTCACCTGTTGAAGTTTCCGGTGAATGGAATGATACCGATGATAGATTCTCTCTAGGTATCTTTAAAGCATTAGCCATATCCTTACCTATCTACAGCGTATATTCCAAAAATAACCCGGATTATTACAGTGCTGTACAGCCCAGCGTTAGAAATCCTGTTGCATCGGTCGATAGAAATCTGGTTGGTACCAGCAGTCAAAAGACAGAAGCTTTTAATGGACAGTTTGCCTTAAAATACGATATGCCATTTCTGAAAGGAATGACAGCTAAAGCACAGGTGGCTTACGATAAAACGATTGGAACCAGTAAGAATATAAAAAAGATATGGAATGTCTACGACGATGTCATCGATCAGTTGGTCAATTGGCAATCCATTAATACAGTCGTTGTATACAACAAGCAGGAAAACTACAGTACCCAGCAATATTCATTAAATTACGAGAATTCTTTTGGAAAGCACGATTTTTCAGGATTGATGCTTTGGGAAATAAAGAATTACGACATGACCTGGACCAAATCTTCAGCAGAATTTGATGTGATTAATGTACCCGAATTTGATGCGGCAAATGCAAAAAATCAAAAAGTAAGTGGCACCTCTGAAAATAAAGCATGGGCAGGGTTGGTAGGACGATTCAATTACGCCTATAATAGTCGATATTTAGCAGAATTAAGCTTCAGATTCGATGGCTCGTACAAATTTGCACCCGAATATCGATGGGCTTTATTCCCTGCCATTTCTATGGGTTGGAGATTGTCTGATGAGTCTTTCATTAAAGATTACACGTCCATATTTGACAATCTCAAATTAAGGGCTTCGTATGGTATAATTGGAGATGAATCCGATTCAAAACCGGGTAATTTTTTGGAAGGATTTGATTATCCTGGCGATAAATATGTTTTGGGATCAGATCATGTAATCATTGGTATTAAAGATAAAGGCCTTACAAATAAACAATTTACGTGGTATGAGTCCAGAATCTCTGACATCGGTTTGGATGGTACTTTGTGGGGTAATTTATTAAGTTTTGAATTTGATTGGTTCTATCGAAAAAGGACAGGATTAAAGGCAACCTTGCAAAATACAGTCCCTTCCTCGGTAGGAACGATTTTTCCTGAGCAAAATCTAAACAGCGATGACAATCGCGGTGTTGAAATCGTTTTGGGTTCAACCAGAAAGATAGGCGAAGTGCTGTTAAATGTAAAAGGTACCTTTTCGTATTCCCGCAGAAAGATTCTGTTTCAGGAAAAGGCTGAATATGGAAATGCCTATTTAAATTGGAGAGAAAATACCAATGGAAGATGGGATAATATCACATGGGGATACCAGGCCATTGGCCAGTTTCAAAGCTATGAAGAACTATTAAGTGCACCCATTCAGGATGAAAATGGCAATCTTAGTTTGATGCCCGGAGATCTGAAATACAAAGATACCAACAACGATGGATTGATCAATAATCTTGACTTTCAACCCATAGGCCGTGGCGCAACGCCTGAACTTTTTTATGGATTGAATTTGGATCTTACGTGGAAAGGCTTCGATTTATTAGTCTTTTTTCAGGGTGCTGCCAACTTTTCGTATACTGTTTATTTCAGATCACCCTTTGAACAAAATGGTAATGGATATAAAATGTTTGAAGACAGATGGCACAGAGCTAATCCGGATGATTTGTCCAGTGAATGGATACCCGGACGTTTTCCTGCTATCCGGACCACAAATCCGAATATAGAATCCTCCACTTTTTGGAATAAAAATATATCCTATATACGTTTGAAAAATATAGAGTTGGGCTATACCTTACCAATGACTTTATATAAAAAAATAGGGTTGCAGAAACTAAGATTCTATGTCAGTGCCTTTAACTGGCTTACTTTTACAAACAAACCTTTAGAGGGGATGAACCCGGAAGGCTCTGCTTTTCTTGGACAGTCTTATCCTCAAATGAAAGCTCTTAATTTTGGTCTAAATATTGAATTTTGATAAAAATGAAGCGATTAAGATGTAGTTGGATTCTTTTTGTCTCATTGGGACTTGCATCTTGTGGTGATGCATTCTTCAATGATACCAAGCCTTCAACGTATATACCATCCTCGGCGGTTTGGTCAGATTCTCTTCTGGTTCGATCGGTTATGGTTCAATTATATGCCAATCTGGAGCTGGAAGATTTTTTTTATTTGTCAAAGGAACCTTCACCTGGGGCTGATATTAAAGACGAATATAGATGGAATTATGTGATCGCTTCACACATTACCCTGGGCTGTGCCTCTGATGAATCATGGCCGGCATGGGACAATGGAGCACTTGGGGAAAATGGGAAAGAGCAAGTCATATACGATGGCTCTTGGTTTTACACGTATGGAAATGCCTACAAACAAATACGAAATTGCAACAATTATCTGACTCAGCTGGATAGTGCAGCTATCACTGAAAATGAAAGAATTAGTATGAAGGCTGAAATCAGATTCATTAGGGCTTTTCACTATTTTCAACTGGTTAAACGATTGGGAGGTGTTCCATTGATAACCAATGTTCAGGAATATACCGGTGAGCAAGATCTTTCAAAAGTGCAGGTTACCAGAAACCAGGAGAAAGAAATATGGGATTTCATAGACTCGGAGATAAATGATATCGTTCAAATTCTTCCCGAGTCAAGAGGGGCCGCCAATAAGAATAGGGCAAATAAATGGATGGCTTATGCTCTGCAATCACGGTCGATGCTTTATGCAGCCTCTGTAGCAAAATACGGACAGTACAATCCTTCGCATTTTGTAGGTATCAACGCAGATCCCAATGTATATTATCAAAAAGCAATCAGGGCTTCAGATGAAGTGTTAAACTGCCCAAATTACGAATTATACGGATTAATCGGTTCCGATGAACCAGAATCAAGATCGGCCAATTTTACCAAATTATTTTTGGATAAAGCTAACAAAGAATTCGTTATGGCCAGGGAATATGTTATTCCCGGAGTGACTCATATGTTTGATTTTTATCAGACACCTTTTAGTTTTGCCAACAATGGATATGGTTGTGGTATGAACCCTACATTGGAATTGGTCGAAGCTTTCGATTATATCGATGGTAGTCCGGGAACCTTGAAAACAATGGATAAAGAGGGGGTTTACATCGAATACGCCAATCCCCTGGATCTATTTAAAGGCAAAGATCCAAGATTGGCTGCATCGGTCTATTTACCGATGGGTAAATTTAAAAGCAGCATGGTAGAAATACGATGTGGAGTGGCTAGAAACCTTCAAAAACCGGATCGTTCCACCTGGGGAATCACTTATGCGGATATGCAAAAAACAGAAAACCTGGCTTTTGGACCAACCATCCGAAAAATTGGCAGAGATGGAATCATTGATAAAGGTGATCCAACCAATACCGGATTCTATCAAAAAAAGTTTTACAACGAACAAACAAAAGATTTATCAGAGACAGGCACTATGTCTGATCAATCGTGGCCTGTATTTCGCCTGGCTGAAATGTATTTAAATAAAGCGGAAGCTGCCATGGAAATGGGAAATACATCGGTTGCAGTGGATGCGATAAACCCTGTTCGAAGAAGAGCCGGAGTGAAGGATCTGACCGTGGATAATCTCACGTTGGATAAAATCAGAAACGAAAGGAGAATTGAACTGGCCTTTGAAAATCATCGGTTCTGGGATCTCCGGCGTTGGCGGATTGCTGCAACTCCTCGTGCAGATACTGGCGGACAAGGTGCACTGGATAATTTAACGCCTACTGCTCTTTATCCCTGGGCTGTCTATGAAAAAGGCACGAGTACCGACATTAACGGAAATGTAGTAGCAAATTCCTACATTTTTTCAAAAGAGTCTGATGAAATCAAAAAGCCAAATAAGGTATTTCTGTCCAGAAATTATTATGTTAAATTCCAGTCTGAAGATTTGAATTCCAATCCAAATTTAGTCCAGAATCCCGGATATTGACAAGATGAACAAAAAAATAACAATCATGGGTTATTGTTTTTGGTTTATAGATAAATCGTTTTATTATTTTTTAAACCTATCATTTTTTCAATGGTTTTTTTAATCTGACCGAATGGTTACGTTGTAGGTGACTTTAATGGTTGCAGCATCAGGTAGAGTCTTTTGTTTTAACCTTCCCAATTCATCGTAAACGAAACTTGTCCAAAGAGCAATTTCTCCTTTAAAATACGGATCGCTTTGGCGTGAGACTTGCCCCTAGGCATCGTATTGGGTATCGGAGAACTACTGAATAAAAATATAAAACCGTTCTTCCAAAAGACATTACAATAAAAAATTTATCATTTCTTCCAACTTTTCGGTTTAATCCACCAAAAAGCCCCGTCACATTGTTGTGGCAGGGCTTCACAAATGACGGCGAAATATTTATTCGAGACGATTCTTTTTATATTGGGTAAATTTATATATTCCTAAACAATTGTACTCATTTAGGTGTGTACAATATCTAAAATCTTTTTGGATAACTAGGATAATTAAACGAACTAGTGTTTGATTTTATAATTCCTTTAAAGAAAATACATTTTTTTAGATTAGGGTTATTCTTTTTTATAATAGCAAATTCTTTTTTATAATACTCATTATTAAAATACCTCAATTGAATCTTATATTTTCCACTTTTTAAATTAATAGGCCAAAGTGAGATTTTTAAATTATACTTGATCAATGTGTTTGGTTTTAAAATAGTACAGGTTTTTACAATTGGACAAAATGATTTGAAATTACCCGTATTAGATCTAAAATACTTTGAATATTTATTGCTGTTATCAAGTACACTTAACATTACTCTTGGGCAGGCATTTTTAATAAAAAGTTCATCTACCCAAGGGCCATCAAAATCAATATTATTTAAATTGTAAAATGCAACTTCATTTAACATACTATTTTTAATACTAATTTGAAAATACAACGAATCATTTCTTGATTGAACACTGTTTTCTACAATTGAAATATTGATTTTATTTGATTGAGATTGCAAAAAAGGGGAAATTATAAACAATAAAAGCAACAGTTTAGTTTTCATTTTAATTAAATGTTAGTCCTTTTGAAAATCCTTTGGGAAGTTGAACTTTATATTTATTAACACTTGAATCATAATTAGACGTACCGTTTGTATTTTTATTATACCACTGATTTCGACTATAAGCTCGATAATCCATAATAGCTTTATATGATTCGCCATATTGTTTGAACCAATCCCATGATCGTCCACTAGCATAATCGTTGATATGAACAATTTCATGATCTATACAATCATACAATAATCGACGATTGCTTAAAAAACTCTTAGGTATTTTAACTGTCAATGTTGCTGACTCATCATACAAATAATCAGTTGACGTTTCTCCAACACCCCCATCCCATACCTGCCAGACAATTTGGGCATTATCAGGCAAGCGATCTTTAAAATTCTCATTTACAAAGTTTTTATGCTTATCCCCATGCACCAACTCATTAAATAACATAGTATAAGCCCCAGTAACTGCACCATTGGCGAACTTACCACCACCAATTACGGATACTGTACCACCAATAGTGGCATTTGCGGCACTCAATAAGCCTATATTTTCAATTTTCAGGGCCATTACTCCTGCTCCACCGAGTGAGGATGCTCCGCCGGTTAATGCTGCGGACCACATGTTCTGCCCTTGAACACCTGTTAACCATGCGTTCACGAAGGCATGTCGTCCCATTCGTTCTAAAATATTGGAGATAGTACTACCCTTGATAGCACCGGCAGCAAACGACAGAAAGCCTGAGGCCCCACCTATTATTCCACCAACAACACCGGCTGTGAAAGCTTGCCCTAAGTTTCCTCCATTCAATAATGTTCCGGAAAAACCTCCGGCAAAACTACCCACTGCTCCTGCCGCAGTAGCTCCCCATATCGACAAAAAGGCTAATCCTGCCGGAGCTAAAATGCCTGCTGTAACTATACTGGCAGCAATGCCTATGGCTGCGCCCGCTAAACTCCTCCAATTTTCGCTCAACCACGATTACCCGCTTGGATCGGTATAACCACGAGTGGTTGCGTTTCTCGATACGATATCAAAAAATGAACATACTTATAACTATAGTAAAATATAAAATACACCATAAAGATATATATATAAGTATTAGCATGGATGATCTATTTTTTTTATATTTGTATACTAAAAATGCATAAAAAGTAAATACAGAGATTACAATTTGATTAAATAATATCGCACAAAAGAAAGATGTCATTAATCCTTTATAAAACACAAAAAATAATTGCTCTGCAAAAAATCTACTTAAAACAAGGAATATGTGATAAATTACAAAAACAAACCATTCATTTTTTACTAATCTGCTAATTTGTACCATTTTTTTGTTGAATTTGGTAGACAATAGTTATTATCATTCACATAAATATTAAAAGGATCATTTCTGATTATATTTCCAGGACTATTGATATTTAGTACTTCAAATGGATTATTATTGATCGTGATAGTTGTATTTGTAATATATGCTATTGATCCATCATTGATTTTAGATATCACTAAACCAGATTTCATAGCTAATTTAGCACTCAATTTCACATCAAATTTAATACCTTTTGCGACTTTTGTTATGCTGTTGAATGCTTTGCTTGCATTAGGATAATACTCATCCATTTCCTTACCTGTTATAACAGTCCCATCTGGCATAGTCATAAGATTTCTAAGCATGGATTCATAGGTTCTTTGTTTTATTTTCCCATGTAACTCATTAAACAACATAGTATAAGCCCCAGTAACTGCACCATTAGCAAACTTGCCACCACCAATTACGGATACTGTACCACCTAAAACGGCATTTGCGGCACACAATAAGCCTACATTCTCAATATTCAAGGCCATCAACCCTGCTCCACCGAGTGAAGATGCTCCGCCAGTTAATGCCGCTGACCACATGTTTTGCCCTTGAACACCAGCTAACCATGCGTTCACAAAGGCATGACGTCCCATACGTTCTAAAATATTAGAAATAAGATTGCCTTTAATACCACCGGCGGCAAAAGATAAAAAGCCTGAGGCTCCACCGATTATACCACCAACAACACCAGCTGTGAAAGCTTGCCCTAAATTTCCTCCATTCAACAATGTTCCGGAAAAACCTCCGGCAAAGCCACCCACTGCTCCTGCCGCAGTAGCTCCCCATATAGTCAATGTGGCTAATCCTGCAGGTGCTAAAATTCCTGCTGTAACTATCGTGGCAGCAATGCCTATGGCTGCACCCGCTAAACTCCTCCAATTTTCGCTCAACCACGAGTACCCGCTTGGGTCAGTGAGTGAAAGCGGATTGTTCAGGCAGTAGCTATACCGGTTAAGGCTCTGCAGGTTCTCTGGATCTTGTATTACCGGGTCGGCACTCAAAAACCGGCCTATTGTGGGGTCATACACCCGTCCGTCCATATTCACGAGATCGAAAAGGTCGATATGTTCGTGCCCGGTAAACCCACGATCGGTAATCAATCCTGTTTGAGGCGTGGTATAAAGCTGCCATGTATTGGCATCTCGCCGGTTACCCCAGGCATCGTAACTCATTTCTTGTACCAGCGCTCCGGCATCATTGGTAAGACATTGTATAGAGCCAAGATGGTCTTTATGTACGTAACTTACGTTATCGCCAGTGGCATCGTTCACACGAATAGCCACCAATCCATCTCCGCCAAATATATAAAAAGTTTCTTTAGTTTTCCCTGTAGTATAATTTTTTTCTTGCTCATAAAGGCTATTTACATATACCCGGCGTTTTTTAAGGACATTACTTTGATAACTGTCGCCGTAAATACGCTGGTAAGCCGGGCCATAATTGAGTATCAGGCTGTCGGTTCCCTGCGCAATGGTGCACACTTTATCGAACGATGTGTAAGTAAGTGTTTGCAAAGATGTTTTCAGAATACTACCTGCATAGGGAGTAATGCCTTTTAGGGTGTCTGGCATCAGCGAATTGGCATAACTATATTCGCCCACATCCGATTTGGTGAGGATATTCCCCAACTCATCGTATGTCATGGCAAGTGTTTGCACGCCATTTTTATTTACATTCAGCAACCGGTTCAAATTATCGTATCCGAATGTTTCGCTTAATCCTCTAACATCAGACCTTGTTTTCAGGTTTCCCAATGCATCAAATTCATACCCCCAATCTTGTACCGCTACGGCAGATCTATTAGCGGTTTTGATATGGGTAAGCAATCCAGTCACCGGATCATAAGTACGGGAAGTCTGCATACCATTGCCATAAAGACTTTGGGTCATTTGTCCGCGGGCATTGACAGTTCCGGCAGTCCAATACACTTTTCCTGTTTGGTTTTCCGATACATTCAAAAGGTATCCGTATTTATTATACTTGTTGCGAACAACCGGTCCATTTCCATTTACAGATGGATAATGTGTACGGAGTATACGACTATAGCTATCATAATCGGTTGAAGTAAGGAAGGTTGTTCCCGCAATGGTTTCTTTCACGTTGACCACCCGTCCCAGTTTATCGTATTCGGTGCTTTGCACATAGCCACCGGGCGAAGTTACCGATGCCAAACGGCCGATACCGCAAGTTCCGGTGTCGTAAACCCACTCGGTGGTACCTTCTGCTTCCACCCGTTTTTTCATGCGTCCAAGGTCATCATATTCCAACGTGAGCAAGTTACCTTTCGGGTCGGTTTCGGATATCAGTTCACCAAAGGCATTATAGACCGATGTTGTCACCCCAAGTTCAGGGTCGTCCAATTTAGTCCGATTGCCCAGTATGTCATACTCCATCTTTATAATGCTACCTTTGGAATCGTGCATTTCTGTCATGCTTCCGGCACTGTTGTATACGTATGTGATGGATTTCAATGCATTATTGGTACTTGTTATCAATTGACCCTGCTGATTGATCACTCGGATATCTTTCTGCCCCAATGGGTTTTCGGTGGTGGTGGTTAACCCGTTGTAGACGACTTTAATGGTTGCCGCATCAGGTAGATTCTTTTGTTTTAGCCTTCCCAGTTCATCGTAAGTGAAACTTGTCCAAAGAGCACTTTGTCCTTTAAAATACGGATCGCTTTGGCGCGAGACTTGCCCCAAGGCATTGTATTCGGTATCGGAGAAAATCATTTGACCATCGAAGCCAACAGCTGCCTGCCGTATTACCCGCCCGAATTTATCGTAAAAGGCTTTTGCACCCGGCTTACCGGATGTCTCGACGTATTTAAACCAAACAGCATTAGTTGGAGCATCTAAATCGCCGGCACTCCACCGGTAGGCTACAACACTCATTGAACCATCGGGGCCGGTGCTCGTTTTCTCTCGTCCAAAGGAGTCATAGGTAAATGTAGCTGTTAACAGATTTGCATCTGTCACAGAAGTGACCTGACCAAATACCTGATCGAAAACCTTTGTTGCTTTATGATTTAAGGCATCGTAACTTTCCAATGCAAAACGTCCTTTGTCATCATAAACGGAACGTTGAACACGGCTTTTTCCATTAGCTGTAGTTGTTGTTTTCAGTATATTGCCAAAAGCATCATGTTCATACGTTTTATAAAATCCCAGCAATGCGTTATCAGGCTCTACAGTCTCTTTGGTTACCATACCACTATTAGGGTCGTACTCAAACGTAGATTTACGTACAATATCGACTTTTCCTACCACATGCTTAGTAACAGTGGCAGTAGTTAACCTGCCAAGAAACCAATTCGTAGTATTGTTGCTATATTCGTTTACAGTCGATATCGTTGCCTCTGACCCGAAACTCTGACTGGTAGTCAGCACATTTCCATAATCGTCGTAAGTATATGACGAGGTTATTGTACTATGTGGCACGGTCGAGCTAAGTTCATATTTCTTCTCGGAAGTAGAGGTTGGTTGATAGGTATAAATTGGTCGAGGATTATAATTAATAGTGTAAGTCTTATAAGTATTTACATAATCAACTTCCGATAGTAATTTGTTGTCATAACCATTTTTAGTAATCCTGGTTTCTGTTCGCTTTAAACCAGGAATATAATAAGTTGGATCGTAATCGAAAATAGATATAGACGAAATACCTGTTTGATTATCTATACTTGTAAATTTGGAAAAGCCCAAAAATCCTCTTCCTTGTTTATGAAGTTTTGCTCCGGCATATTTATAAGAAGTCGATCTGGTTCCTCCTGCACCATCAGGTTGGGTCATTTGATCAACCACCTGTATGGCGCAAGTTAAGTCAGAGACCGGATATATAGCGCCAGTTGAGGGGGTGTAAACATCCGTATCAGTCAAAGGTTTATACGTAAAACTTGTAGTATTACCGTAACTATCTGTAACACATTCCAAAAGTTTGTCACGATTTGATATTGAATTATAAAGTTGATATCCACTAAATCCATTTGAAGAGTTAGATTTACACAGAAAATCTATTCGTCCATCTCCATTTACATCTCCGCTATAAAAACTCCATTTATCTGTTGGATAAACAAAAGCTCCAGTTTGTTTGGTAAACTGGCCATATCCACCAGAAAGATATAAGTCATTACGAACTAATGAACCAGTTGATGATGTTTTATCGACAGCACAGAAATCATCATTTCCATCTCCGTTTAAGTCTCCAACAAATATTTGTTTGGAATATGTATCAAATTGTTTTGTTATCCTTAATTCTTCAAACCCGATGCCATTAGAGAATTCTAAAACCCAATCGGCCCAGTAAGAATTATCCCACCCGGTAACCAATAAATCTGTTTTTCCATCACCATTAAAATCACCAAAATTGATGACATGTTTTTTATTAGGCCAGTTAGCGGAAGTAAAATTAAAGCCAGGGCCATATCCATCACTTTTTAACATTAAATACCCATTGTCATTCAAATTCATTATGTCTGTTAAACCATCTCCATTGAAGTCACCTGTTTCAACCCGATCCCAATTTATACTGATACTTCGAACATAAGAATATTCAACTAAAGGAGTAACTACTCCATTTGAAAATGAAGATGTATAAGTACGATAATCTTTAGACCCGGGATAATATGCCAATACATCGGATATACCATCACCGTTAATATCCCCAATAATTATATTGCAAGTTCGGGATTCAGTAAGAAAAGCAGGGCCACCGTATGTAAATCCACTTCCAGTAGAATAATAAACAAAATAATTTGTGTAGGCATTACCACTCACTTGTCGACATTGAATAATATCGGTTTTCCCATCTCCATTAAAGTCTCCTGTGTATATCTTTTTAAATCCTTCCATCAAATCTCCGTTACTTGTATAGGTGCATTGTGAGCCTGACGTATTTGCTAAAAACAGTCCCCATTTGTTAGCATATGTTCCGGTTTTAGGGGTTGCTATAAAATCTGTTTTCCCATCTCCGTTAAAATCTCCTGTAAAAACTTCATTATTATTCTTGACAAATTGTTGTGCGTAATAGCTTTCGTCGTATTCTCTCCCAGTAGGTGAATAACTGTCATTAGTGTACCAGCTAAAAATAATCGGCTGTAATTTTTCTTCACTAGATGAAGATTCCGTTACTTTCGCTAATAAATATTTTCCATAATTTGGGTTATTGTAGCTGAGAGTGTAACTTTTCACAAGACTCTCTTGAGAATATATATTTATTCCAGTAAGTAAATTAGACACAATGGATTTGTTACCATATATATAGGTTACATTTGTCATGCTTCTGCTTTGGTAAACAAATCTGATAGAACAGTAAGTTGCCAAAATTGGATTAGTACTCGCATTTCCGGTATAATCAATCCTGCTGGGTTTGTATTCTCCATTTGTACGATTCGGAATATAAGAAATAGTATAATAGTTTCCTTTCGTATCTGTAACTTTATTCAGTAACCAAGTAATAACATGTTCCGTGTTTTGAGCTTTAAATTTTGAATCGTCTGTTTTGCCATATTCATATATTAGTCCTGATTTAGTATAAACAACAAATGATTCTGGACCAGTAGTTGTTGTAGTATAAGATATAATTTTTGAAAATGAGTTATTTTCAGTTCTGTACTCTGTTCCATTAGCGCCATAATTACCTGAAATTGCAACTAACCTACTTCCATCTAAAGAGAACATATCTGAACCATCAAGCATTATGGGTTTAATAGCATCATCATTTATTGTGCTGGGAGTCCTGGATATTGACGATAGACCACTTATTGAAAAGCCAACACCTAATAAACCATCCGAACCTTGGCTGCTATATACGATCGATAATTGAGGTGTCATCCCAGCTGTTCCCGGTGCAACCTTAATCGGAATTTCATAGGAAGAAGCTCCCGAGGGTGAAACTGATACTGAGCCACTTGTCCCCCCAACCACATAGCTATTCCCACTAGCATCAGGTGTAGTTTCTATATTATTCGCGAAAGGGGTTGCCTCTATGGTATATGGGTCAGTTTTTGCAAGAAAAGTATTACTTCCAGCAGCTGAATATAAAAACCTATTTTGCAACGATATATAATCCTTTGCAATGTAAGATTTTGTAGATCCAGACTCATTCGTTTTCAACTCATAAAATGGTGGTGGAACTGATTGTGCCAATATTTGACCTATACTAAGTAGGATCAGTACAGGTAATATGATTCTATTATGGTTTTTCATAGTAGGTGCTTAGTTTTTTGCTTTTGCCAGTGCTTGTTTAAGTTCTTCTATTTCCTTTTGTTGGTTAATCACATAAAGGGTGAGTTCTTCCACTTTCCGGAGCATTTTCACTTGCATATCAACCATGTTCATACCATTTTCTTTAACTTCCGATGCTGATGGAACGTTGGGTAAATGTTTGTTTGCTTGAATATAGGCATATACATCGGTCAGTTTGGGAAGATTGTAATCGGATTCAAACACATAGTCAGGGATACTGTCAATTGAAACGATTCTAATCTCCGTTGCACGAATAGTACCTTTAACATCCAAAAGGTATTGGGGGTTGATGGTGCCGATACCGATATTACCTTCAGGACTGATGCGCATACGTTCAACAAGGTCGGTGATGCCAGCATGAATACCACTGGGGTTGGTTGAAAATGACAAACCTGTTTTTTGTATATAAGATTCACCTGCGTTCCAATTATTGAATCGTAAGGCAGAAATGCGTGCACCAATCTGATCCGGCAAAGTATTTCTATATCCGGTAAAATCAATATTTAGTTGTGCAGACTGAGCATTCAGTGGAATGGCAGTTACTCCACCATCACCAAGCTTCCCGATACGAATGCCTTCACCATTTAAAGCTGCGACATCAAGTCTATTGGTGGGCGAAACCGTTCCAATACCAACATTACCACTAGACTTCAACATCAATCGAGTAAAGGAAGTAGCTGGTCCTGTTGCGAAACTTAAATCAGAAGGACTGAGCGTCCCAATCTGACCTGTAATTAAAATTGGTTTTGTAAAAGAAAAAGCATCCCTATCAGTATTAATGGTTGCTAAATAACTGCCTTGACAAAATTCTATATATCCATAAGAGTTCTTGAAATTTAAGGCTTTTTGTGTTGTACTTTTAATATTGGTAACATAAATAGTATCACAAATTAAATTCACTGCATGAGTTTTAGTCATACATAGTAAGGATACTGAAAGTAAAAGGCTTATTTTTAAGATTTTTGTTTTCATGATAGTCTATTTTATATTTTGTTTTTACGATATCGATTAGTCTTTAATTATTTTAAATTCAATAGGCTTTTTGTCTATGATGACACGAAGAATATACCAACCCGAGGGGTAGGATGTCATATCGATAAGGGTCGTCTCGCTTGTCTTAATAATATTTTTCAACAAGGCGCCTTGTGGGCTGTAAAGTTTCATGTCAATCTTTTGTTCTTCGGAGCTACCGGTTATCTTAACAGACAATGCACCCTTGGTAGGATTGGGATAAACAGTTATCTCAGGTTCTCCCAATTGATTTTTAATAGCTATGGTATCTGGATTTTCAGATTTAACAACCGATGCACTTCGAAGGTCAACAACATACCGACGTGAAGTTCGGTTACCGGCCGCATCGTACGTGTAAGCAATCTTGTTTATTGCACTCGCACAGCAAAATACCAAGCAAAATACCAATATAGAAAAGCATTTTTTCATAATAATTAAATTTAATTTTTAATAGTTTAAAGCATTACTGTCCACTTAAAATAAACTGAGTGACAGCTGGTTATAATTTAGATTTTTGACGTCGTTGTTATCTATTTTTCTAAATAGCTTTTTTACTGGAGTTTTATCAAGAAGGGAGATTCCTAGAACTGTTAAAATATCGTAGGTTGAGCGTTCGAGCTTCAGGTCATGGCCAATTATTGCAACCAAGCAATAGGTGATGATGGCAGAGTAAATCTGGATGCGAACAGCATTCTCGGTGATTCACCAAAAGGATTTAATCTTGAGATGTTGTTTGATCCATTTGAAGAAAAGCTCGATCTGCCAGCGGTTCTTATAAAGCAAAGCAATTTGTTTAGACGGAAGCTCGAAGTAGTTGGTAATGAAGATGAAAGTCCTGTCCATTTCCACATAATAAAAGGCAACTTTCCTAAACTTCTCTGGATATTGTTTTTAGTTTTTAAAGCCAACAAGCGAACCAATCTGGTCACTCATTACACCCGTACCAACATCAACAGTCCTATATTCTGAGCATTCAAATTGCATGCCCTTCTTAGATCTGATGACGAAGTACGAGCCGAGCCCAGTGATTCTGTCAAGCCGTTCATAATCGACATATCCATGGTCGACAATGTTATAGGCTTCACTTTTGTAGGGTATCAAATCCATCGCTCTCACATCATGCACCTTGGCATTTGTATATGCACAAATGCAGGTATTTGGGTAGTGATATCGTAAAGAGTATGAAGCTTGATGCCACCTTTGGTCTTGCGGAACTTGGCCCACCAGAATACATTCAGGCAAAGATCGATGGTTGTCCAATCGAAGGCGTAAATCTTACCTTTCACTTCAAAGGCATCGTTCGAAAGTTTCTTTCTGGCAATGTTGATGAGGTCGTAAGCAAGCTCTTCGAAAACTCGGTAGTCAAGTGATTCATTTGCCTTGGCAATATTGCTTCGGGTGACGATTTTACCAAATCCGAGATGGTAACTTTTCTGACTGTGGGCATCCAGGGAAACAATCAAATCTCTGAGGCTGTCACGGTTTGAAAGTTGACTGAAGGTCATTGCCAACAGTTGGTTCCAACATGTAAAATGCTTGACGTACCTGTTATCTTGATACTTCTCTACCATCCTGTCGAAAACTCTTCTTGGCAGAAATTCTGCCAATTGTGCGAAAACATATTTGCCTTGATTCATCGCTTTGCGCTTAATAATTGCGTAAAGCTATCAATTCAAATCGTCACGCACGAAAAAAGCTCGCAACTAATAGATAATCAATGATTTCAAAGAACGTCTTTAATTTTTAATAGACACTAGTTTAAAGGATATTAAAAAATAATTTTCAAATATATTATTAATTATATTTATCATATCTAAATACGACATTATATAACCTTACATAAACCTTATTATTTTATTTTAAATACATTTTACTTCAATTATTCGATGAACCAATCTAAAGTGCTCAATATAAATGGTGATACCAAATATACTTGGGCCGGAATTATTCAGGAAGGATCTCCTTTAAACTTCTTTTATGGATATGTACGTTTGGGTACATATGAAGCTGAAACTGCAGCCGTTTATGACAAGAATCCCAGATATTGACGAGTTGAACAAAAACAATTGTAAAATGTTATTCTTTTTGACCTTATTGGTAAATCGTTTTACTATTTTTATCATTTGGTATTTTATTTTTCATCGTTTGCAAAAAAATAGTACTAATTAGGTAGGGATTTTTTAGAATCCCGGATATAGTGTTTAATAACCTTTAAAAACAATTAATCATGAAAAAAAGAACTTTACTCAGAAATGCCTGTGTCGCATTGTTTTTTATTGCAGTGTTTTTTGGTTGCTATAAATGGAAATCCTATTCCCAACCTACTCAAGCGTTACCATCTCAAGTTTTCACTACTATTTTAAGTATCCAACCTGGTGATGATCCAGCTAACGATTACACCAATAAAGACAATCATGATTTTGGGTTGTTTGGAGTTTTATTACCCAATGGCTGGACAGTTGATCAGGATGAATTTGAATTCACCAATAACAGTGATTCCACTGAAGCCACAACCGGTTGGGTTTATTTTAATGAAACACAAACTGCCAGACTGCAAGAGCTAGATCCAGCACCTCTTGGCTATCATTGGTGGGGTGGTAAAACCGACGATATTGTAAATCTTTGGGGTTTCAGAACCATTGATTTTAATATTCCAATTTTACCGACAGACGAAGAAGGTAATTTCAACCTGAAATATACCGTTGGTGACCTAGGTGATCCAACACATCCTGGTAAAAGAGAACCTGCTTATATTAAAACACCGCTCATGCCAATTGAAATCACCGCCAATGCAAGCCTGGATAAAACCGTCATTGCTGAAGCTTCTGTTTATCCAACAGTAACGAATGCTTTCATCAATATTGATGTTGTAAAATCGGGTGTTGCCGGCAAAGCAAGAATTGTAGCTATGAGCGGAAAAACAGTTTTATCGAAAGTCTTGGACAAAACACACAATACCATTGACTTAAACGCATTAGCCGCCGGAAATTATTTCGTGGTAGTTAAGATTGGTGATAAGACTAAATCACAAAAAATCATGATAAAATAAGCAAAGTGGAGAGGCTCTGTCCCAATTGGACTGTAGCCTCTCCTTTAGCTAATAAGGAAACGGCATGGTATGTTAACACCCGATTTTAATTTAAGATTAAGGGCTGGAGATGAAAAAGCATTCCAACAATTATTTCTACTGCTTTTTACGCGGTTGGTGAATTATTGTGCCTTATTTATAAAGGATAAGGATCTTGCCAATGACTTGGTTCAGGATTGCTTCGTTAAAATTTGGGAAAGAAGAAAGGATATAAAAGATAATACGTCCATTGAAGCATTCTTGTTTGTTATGCTTAAAAACCACTGTTTTAAATATTTGCGTGATAATAAACTTTCCCATATGATCAGTCTGGACGGGGATAATGCAGTGGAATTGCAGCAACTCTATCAACTTGATTTCATGGATGAAGAGGACGAAATGCTTGAAATTCAGTTGGCTAAATCCATAAAGAAAGGATTGGATGAGCTGCCTGAACGACGCAAAGAGGTCTTTATCAAATGCAAGATTCAAGGAAAAAAACAGTGCCTAGTTGCCGAAGAATTGGGCATTTCTGTAAAAACAGTAGAAAAACATCTGAAGTTGGCCAAAGAACAATTAATGGTTATACTAAAGCCAGAGTATTCTAGTTTAACAATGTTAGTAATCATCTATTTAAGCCTGTTAATTAGAGGTTTATGATTAGAATTAGTTTAGAATGAAAGAATCAATAAGAAAATATCTAAGTGGAAAAGCCGGTTTTGCAGAATTGCAACTATTGTTGAAATGGTTGAGGCAGGATGGCCATTTGTCTGATTTCAAGGATTTCAGGGACGAATGGATGCAGGAACGGATGAATACTTCCATGGAAGATAAAGAAGTGATCACCTGGTTAAAAATCAAAAGATCCATGGACTTTTCTACTGAATTGTCCAAGCAACGGAAATTAAGATTTTATTATCAGGTAGCCGCCATTTTTTTATTGATCATATCCGTAACTACATTTCTTTATAAGAATACGGAATCGGAACCTCTCTTAACTAAAATGATGACCGAAAAAGCACAGGTATCCAGACTCCTTTTACCGGATAGTACGGTTATCTGGCTTAATTCCAGCTCAGTAATTACGTATGACAACGCATATGGTATTGAAAACCGAAACATACAACTGGAAGGAGAGGCTTTTTTTCAAGTTAAAAAAAATAAAGCCTTGCCTTTTCATGTATTAACGGGCAATCACGATATAAAGGTGACCGGAACCAGATTTCAGGTTTCCAATTATGCCATGTTCAACACGGTCGATGTGGTTCTGGAACAAGGATCGGTTAACGTTTTCAATAAAACAGATCATACGCTGGCGAAACTGGCACCTGATCAGAAATACACCTTTAACAAAAACACAGGGCTCACGACCATAAATGAAGTGGTACCAGAGAATTTTACTTCCTGGCGTAATGGCGTCATTAATTTTTACCAGTTGCCACTTGATGAGATTGCTCAAAAACTGGAAATGAAATACAATCAACCGTTTGTTATAACGAATAAAATTAAAAACAAACATTTCACGTTTACGATTGTCGATGAAAATTTGTCTGAGATCCTTTCTACTATTGAAGAAATATCTACCATCAAAGCAACTCAGGCAAACGATACAATCTATCTCAGATAATTTGTAAGAGTACTTACTTTTAATACCTAATGTGTATGAACCTAAAAAAAACTTTTTTAGCGGAAGGACGTCACAACCCTAATCCATCCTCTTCCATTTTTAAAAACAGTGGCCGGATAAGTCTGATTTTGGCGCTTTTTATTAGCCTGATGACGTCGCAGTCGGTGATGGCTCAAAGTGAAAAACTCGTGACAGTAAATGCTCAGGATGAGACTTTGCTTTCCGTTTTTACAACCATAGAAAATCAAACCGGTTATAAGTTTGCTTATAGCCTCGAATCAGTCAATGTGAATCAGAAAGTGACAGTTCAGATTAAAAATAAAAATCTGAATACAGCTTTAACGCTTCTTTTCAAAGGCAAAGGCATTAACTTTACCCTAAAAGAAAAGAATATTCTTTTATCCAAATCAACCGAAGCAAAAGATCCTAATACAAAACCTGAAGTTTCAGGAACGGTTTACGATTCGGATGGCGAACCACTCATTGCTGCAACAGTAACTGTAATTGGTTCCAATGTTGGTACGGTTACAGATGTAAATGGAAATTATTCAATTACGGCCGATCCTACAGCAACTTTGCGTTTTTCTTTTGTGGGTACCCAAACTCAAAATCTGAAGGTTGGTAACAATACCCAAATAGATGTCAGGTTAATGTCCAGTATCAACATCGATGAAGTTGTTGTTATTGGTTATGGAACATCATCCAGAAAAGGACTGTCCACCGCTGTAGGTTCAGTTAAAAGTGATGCTTTGCTGGCTCGTCCTACCAATATTAGTGTTTTACAAGGATTGGCCGGACAAATTGCAGGTGTAAATGTTATGTCAAACTCTGGTAAACCAGGTGCCAATGCAGCTATAAAGATACGTGGTACCAGTTCGATCAATTCTTCAAATGATCCTTTGTACGTAATCGACGGTATGGTAGGAGCAGACCCTTTGACTATCGACCCGAATATAGTTGAATCCATTGATGTACTTAAAGATGCTGCTTCTTGTGCCATTTATGGTGCCCGTGGTGCCAATGGTGTCATCATCATGACCACGAAAAAAGGAAAAGCCGGAGCTTCTGAAGTTCAATACCAGGCTTTAACCAGCTTTGCAACTTTGGCTAATAAACTTGATCTGGCTAACTCTACAGAATTGGCTGAGGTTTTTAAGAGAGCTTATGAATTTGTTCCCGGCCGTGTCGCTCCACATCTGGATGCAACAATGACTACCCTGGATTTCCCTCGCAAAGCAGAATTGTTCAATGCGGACGGAACTCCTATCTATAATACCGATTGGCAGGATGAATGTACTCGTTTAGCCATTTCAAAACACCATTCCTTAAGTTTTACCGGAGGAACAAAAGATTTTTCGGCGTTGGCAAATATTTCCTATAAGGATGACCAGGGTATCATGTTGAATAGTAATCGCAAACAACTAAATGCCTTCATCAATCTGGACTGGAATGTAAAAAAGTGGTTGAATATTCAAACCTCTATAAATGCGGGATCCAACGAATCTCATGGAGTTGATGGTGGTGGTATCACTTTAACCGAAACCCGTGTCATGCTGGAAGCACTTCCTTTTCTTCCTGTAAAATATGCAGATGGAACATATTCACGTAAAGGTGATTATCCCGATACTGAAGAAGCTGAAAATCCGGTAAAAATGTTGAAAGAAAGAATGCTCACAAACGGACGTCAATATGCATTGGGAAATATTATCGGTACGATCAAGTTTTCGGATAACCTGAAGTTGGTCTCTTCATGGGGCGCACAGACCAATGCCCAATATAATTTCAATTGGTCAGGCAATAATATTTATGACTTTTCAGAAACTCAAAAAGGAGTTGCCACACGAAAACATTGGAACTATGCCAACTGGTCAAACGAGGATTATCTCTCCTTTACCAAAAAAATGGGTGAACATTCATTGGATCTTGTCGGAGGTGCCAGTTGGTACTATTCCGTTAATACTTCCACAACCGCAGGTTCAGAAGGCTATTTTGACAATTTCTACAAATATTACAATTTAGGAGTCGGAACAGTCACTCAAACTCCTGGTTCCGGATTTCTTGAAAGTTCCATGAATTCGTATTTTGCCCGTGGTAATTACAATTATGGCGAACGTTATTATGTTGGAGCCTCTTTCCGTGTAGATGGTTCTTCAAAAGTAGGCAAAAATAATAAATATGGTAATTTCCCCTCTTTTTCTGCAGCGTGGCGTCCTTCAAACGAAGAATTCTTCAGTGGTTTGAGTGGAGTCATCAACAATTTGAAATTTAGAGGAAGTTATGGTGCTGTAGGTAATTCTGAAATAGGTGATTATCAAACATTGGATAAGATGGCCAGTCAACAGACCGTTTTTAATAAAACCCTTGTTACCGGTGTTATACTTGAAAGTCTTAAAAACGATAATCTGAAATGGGAACGTTCCACTCAGGCTGATATTGGTATGGACCTAGGTCTTTTTAACAGTCGGATCGATGTAACTTTTGATTTGTACAATAAAGTGACAACAGACTTGCTTTATTTCAAAAAATTGCCATCTTCATCGGGTTATACAGGAGCTATGGATAATATTGGATCCATTCGTAATCAGGGTTTGGAATTTTCACTTCGTACGTTGAACGTAAAGACTACAAATTTTTCCTGGAGAACATCTTTTAATTATTCGATGAACCGGTCTAAGGTGCTTAATATCAATGGTGATACCAAATATACCTGGGCTGGTATTATTCAGGAAGGATCTCCTTTGAATTCTTTTTATGGATATGTACGTTTGGGAACATGGGGTACTGAAGAAGCTGCAGCTGCAGCTGTTTATGGTAAAATACCAGGAGACCTGAAGTTTGAGGACAGAAATGATAACGACCAAAAAGATTCAGGTGACCGCACCATCATCGGAAACGGTATGCCGAAGTTTGAGGCAAATATGACCAATTATTTTATGTTCAAAGGTTTTACTTTCTCTTTTGAATTGCAATGCATGTACGGTCACAGTATTATGAATTTCACCCGTTCCATCATGGAAAATCGTGTGACGTATTCCAACTGTTACAATACATCACTTGATGCCTGGACTCCGGAAAATCAGAATACGATGATTACCGCTCTGAAATTGCCGCTTGATGGTTATGAAAACGATGCTGATTCGCGTGTTGTTGAAGGTGCTTCTTTCCTTCGTGTAAGAAACATATCCCTGAGCTACAGTTTCAAAAAAGAATGGTTGAAACAATTCAAAATCAATGAACTAAATTTAGGAGTTAATGCTGAAAATATGCTGTTGTTTACTAAATACAGCGGCTATGATCCTGAAGTTACGACTTTCGACGCTTCCTTTAATCAGGGTGTTGACATGTACCAGTATCCAAAACCTAAAACTATATCCGTTAGTTTAGGTCTTAAGTTCTAATTTAGATTAACCATTCATAAAAAAAGAATGACCATGAAATATAAAATATTATATGCATTACCAATGTGTGCAATGCTGTTTGCCTCATGTCAGGATTTTCTACAGGAAAATCCACGGTATGTGATTACTTCGGATAACTATTATCAGACCAAAGAACAAATTGATGCTGCCATCTATGGAGCGTATTCTGGTCTGGACGATATCTATGTAGGCGCTTATGGAGTAGCAACTTCACCACTTTTTGCCCTGGATTATCAGCCAGGCTATGCCACACGTCCTCGTGACGCTGCGTTTGCTGAAAATCAGTTCCTGTTTCTTGAAACACTGGATCCGAACAATGAGTACATCAACAATTGGTGGAAATCTGCTTACATTCCAATTGAGAATTGCAACAGTGTCATTGCCAATCTGAATAAAACAAAACTGCTGGAAGATGCTGCAAAAAATCGCTTATTGGGTGAAATGCATTTTTTAAGGGCTCATTTCTATTTCCAATTGGTACGTCTTTTTGGTGAAGTTCCATTAAAAACATCACCTACGACCAATTTGAATGAAGTGTTTTTTCCGAAATCTTCTCAGGATTCCATTTACGACCAGATTGTTGCTGACCTGAAATTTGCGGAAACTTCCGGATTGGTATGGGAAGATCTTCCCGGACGTGCAAATCTGGGCGCTGTGAAGTCGTTGTTGGCAAAAGTGTACATAACCATGGCTGGTTATCCTTTGCAAAAGGGAACGTCCTATTATCAGTTAGCTTACACCAAGGCCAATGAAGTTATTGATTCCAATAAGTATCCTTTGTTTGCAAAGTATGCCGATTTGCGTAAGGTAACCAATGAGAATGTAAAAGAGCATATTTTCCAGATACAGAGAGAGTCTGAAAAATTCGGTAATTTGCTTCATTTCTGTTATTTGCCTTATCCGGAAAAGAAAATTTCTATCCAGAAAGGCGTTGGTGGAGCCATGAAACCTTCAAAAGCTTTCTATGATTCTTATGCAGAAGGTGACCAACGCATAGCTGAAAAAAATTACTATTATACTTCAGCCGTGCAATATGGTAAGACTACCATTTCAACGTTCGATCCATTCATCTATAAATATTGGGATGCAGATGCTGAAGTAACCGGAAAAGCTGGAGCAAATATCTGGGCCATCCGTTCCGCAGACATTATGTTGCTGGCTGCAGAAGCCAAAGCATACGTGGATGGAGGTACTACGACCGATACCAAAGCTATTGATGCGTATTATTTGGTCAGACACAGAGCCATGCCGAACGAAGCAAAGCCAATATCCATCACGTTGGATCAGGTTCAAAAGGAAAGATACTGGGAACTTTGTTACGAATTCCAGACTTGGTACGATATGATTCGTACCCGTCGCGCATTTGATGTGGTAAACGGAACAATGATTAATCTGTTAGATTTTAAAGCTCCTGAACATAAAAGAGCTTTCATAGAAGCCGATTTATTATTCCCTATTCCGTTGGAAGAACAACAAACAAACCCATTTCTGGCAGTAGACACAACGACTGCTAAGTAGATAAATATAATTGATTAGCTAAAAAAGCTTCAGAAGATTGATTTTATCAATATCTGAAGTTTTTTTAGCTTTTTTTTTGAAAATTCAGGTATCGTGATTTGAAAATAGTTCCTTTGAAGTAAATTTTTTAGTATGAAGACATTTTTAGTACGAACTATTAAACTCGATTTGCTTATACTCTTTTGTTTAATTTTCCATATTTCATTATATGGGCTGGTACACACGAACGCGCCTTTCGATCTTAAACTTGATAAAAAGTCAATTGTAATAGACACCGTAAAAAGGATGGATATCCCGACTATATTAAAGGATGGAATCAATTATATAGATACTTCAACAGTAGCATTCTCCTTACTTGCACCTCACAAAAAACAGGTGTATCTACTCGGTGACTTCAACAACTGGGAAATTCGAAATGAGTATCAAATGAATAAAACTCCAGATGGAGAAAGGTACTGGATAGTGATCGAAAATCTGATAAAGGGAAAAGAATACCGCTTTCAATATTTGGTGGATGGTCAAATCAGAACCGGAGACCCATACAGCGATAAAGTGCTGGATCCTCAGTTTGATTCATCCATTCCAACAGAAACGTATCCAAACTTAATCCCATATCCCACAGGTAAAACGACGGGTCACGTGTCTGTATTTCAAACAAACCAAACGCCTTATTCCTGGAACGTAAAAAACTTTAATCCACCGGAAAAGGATAAAATGGTCATATACGAACTCTCTATCAGAGACATGGTAAAGACCCACAGTTTTAAGACAATAAAAGATACATTGGATTATATTCAGAATCTGGGTGTAAATGTGATCGAATTGATTCCTGTCATGGAATTTGGAGGAAACGACGGTTGGGGTTATAACCCGGATTATTACTTTGCTCCGGACAAGTATTTTGGTACAAAAAATGAACTAAAATCATTGATTGATGAATGCCATAAACGTGAAATTGCTGTTGTGCTTGATATGGTCTTGAATCACTCCTGGGGGAACAATCCGTTGGTGAAATTATATTATGATTACACTAAAAATTGGCCAACTCCAGATAGCCCTTGGTTTTTTCCCGGACCCATGTTTGCTGAACCAAATGCAACCTATGGTCCGGTTTATAACCACGGCAGTCATTATACGGAACAATTTGTAGATAGTGTCAACACGTATTGGTTAACCGAATATAAATTTGATGGTTTTCGGTTTGATTTTACCAAAGGCTTTGTGACCACATTTAAAGATATGACAGATCCCTGGGGTGATAAATATGATGCAGCGCGGATTGCCATTTTAAAAAGAATGGCAGATGCTATCTGGAAAATAAATCCCAAAGCATATGTTATTCTGGAGCATCTGGTTTTTGGTTACAACGAAGAAGAAAAAGAACTGGCCAATTATGGAATGTTGTTGTGGGGGAATTTTAGTTATCATTTTAAGGAATTAAGTAAAGGAAATTCAGCTCAACTTTCCTGGATGAGCTATAAGGTGAGGAACTGGACTGCCCCTAACGTCATTACCTACATGGAAAGTCACGATTGGGAGCGCGTTATGTACGAAACTATGACCAATGGCAGATATAATTCAACCTACGATACCAGAAATCTATCCACCGCTTTGGACAGGATGAAAATGAATGCCGCTTTCCTGTTTACTATGCCAGGCCCGCACATGATTTGGTTGTTTGGTGAATTGGGATACAACATCAGTACAAATTATAATGGATACGGAAAACTCAAACCTTTTCACTGGGAATACTTTAACGACCCGGATCGTCGAAAATTATACGATGTGTATGCAGCCATCATTCATCTGAAACAAAAATACCCTGTTTTTGCTACCAGGGATTTTGGATATTCAACAGATGGTATCACTAAATGTTTCCATTTGAATTCCCCGGAAATGAATGTAACAATAATTGGGAACTACGATATAATTTCACATTCCATTAATCCGGATTTTCAACATACCGGAGATTGGTATGATTTTTTTTCCGGTCAGAAAATGGTGGTTAAGGATAGTCATAAATCCATCTTATTGGAGCCTGGTTGTTTTTATATCCTGATAGATAGTCCGGTTGATTTTCCAAAAAAAGGTTTGGTGCCTTTTACTTTGCCAGGTCAATCAACTAATTTAGAAAATACATACCAATCAGATTTGAAAGTTTTTCCCAATCCTGGTAGGGGAGTCTATCATTTAATTTTCAGAGATAACTCTTATTCCAATTTAATGGTTTACGATATCACGGGTAAAGAAATATTTTCAAAATCGTTCATGGCTTCAGGAAGTACCATAGATTTGACAACGAATCCTAATGGCATTTATCTGTTTCAGATTAAGAATAAAAATAAATCCTACACTCTTTCAATAATTAAGAATTAGATCGGTTACTTTTCAACATAAACAGGCCTTTTTGTAGTTGAAAATGAACATAAATATCCGGTTTTTTAAAAAGTTGCTATATCGATTTTACAAAAAAAGGAATTTCTTGAATATTTGCCCATAAATAACATTATCTTTATAGCCCAGATGTTTATTAAAGAAAAAAAATAGTAAAAACATTAAATTTATAACAGTGAAAATCAATAAGTTATCGCAGATTATTCTGGTTTCTACCACTTTGTTACTCTTGGGGACACCACAATCAGTTACTTCACAGCAAGCCTATTTTATTGACGGATATCACGGTGGTGTGTATGGCCACTACCCGGATCTTTATACCAAATTTGTGGTAGATCAAATGCAAAAAAATCCAGATTGGAAAATAAATCTGGAAATTGAACCGGAAACATGGGATGTGGTACGAATCCACGACCCCAAATCGTATAATGTTTTTCGTGATATAGTCGCAGATCAGTCTGATGCCGGCCGCATTGAATATGTCAATCCAGCTTATGCTCAGAGTTATTTCTACAATACTTCCGGTGAAAGTATGATTCGTCAGTTTACCCTGGGTATGGATAAGTTGCATGAACATTTTCCATCCATGACTTTTACAACGTATTCAGCAGAAGAACCCTGTTTTTCCAGCGCATTACCTACGGTACTGACTTCACTGGGTTTTAAATATGCCTCTACCAAAAATCCAAATACCTGTTGGGGTGGATATGTCAGCGCGTATGGTAAAGAATTGGTGAATTGGATTGGACCGGATGGTACCCCGATTCTGACTTCACCCCGTCATGCCTGCGAAGAGCTGGAACAAAATTCCACCTGGCAGACAAAATCCTGGGGGCTTTCCAACGACTATGTTCAGGCTTGCCTTAAAAGTGGTATCAAGCACCCTGTTGGCATGTGTTTTCAGGATGCAGGTTGGGAACACGGCCCTTGGCTTAAAACCGTTAAAGACCATTACAACCCTGCAAAATATGTAATTTGGAAAGATTATTTTGCAAATATTTCCGATGGAAAAACTTCGGACGATTGGCATTTTACGCAGGAAGATGTTAAAGCTGGCTTGGTTTGGGGAGCGCAGGTGCTTCAACGTTTAGCTCAGAATGTCCGCGTTTCAGAAAATAAATTGCTTGTAGCTGAAAAAATGGCCTCCTTGTCCTATATCTATTCAGGTCTGTCATGGCCGGCTGATGATTTGAAAGAAGGATGGCGCGACTTGTTGCTTTCTCAGCATCATGATTGTTGGATTGTTCCTTACAATGGCAAAAAAGGGGATACCTGGGCCGATAAAGTGGCTGCCTGGACTTCCATCACCAATAGATATTGCGACGCCATTTCTGATAAAACGATGAAACTAACTGCTCATTCTACGGTTACCGGAAACTATACCATTCGGGTTTTCAACACCTTATCTACCTCTGATAAAGCCTTTGCTGAAGTTTCCGTTCCTGGTAACTTAAATATCGCTAAAACGATTTTGGTAAATGAAGCAAATCAACCAGTTAGCTTTCAACTTTCATCCGATGGAACCAAATTGATTTTTATAGCTCAGGCACCTTCGGTTGGTTATACCACCTATCGATTGATTTCAGGAAATTCGAAAGTAGTCTCCGGAACAAAAGTGACCCAATTAAAAAACGGAAACTACCAGTTGGAAAGCAATTTGTATAAAATGATTGTTGATCCCTCCAAAGGTGGGGCTATCAAAAGTCTGGTGGCTAAAACACTCAATAACAAAGAGTACGTCGATTCCAAAAACGAGATGTCCTTTAACGACATTCGAGGCCATTTTATCAATAAAGACCGCTTTTGCTCTGCTTCAGAAAATAAAGCCACAGTTCGCATTGTTGAAAACGGACCGGTGCGAGTAAGTATTGAAGTTTCAGGAATAATTGAAGAACAGCCTTTTAAACAAGTGATTACTTTAACTCAGGATGTTCCAGCCATAGGTTTTGAACTGACTATAGACTGGAAAACAAAGCCTTCCATAGGAAAGTTTATTTCCGAAAAATTTAAGGCTGAGGATCCCATCAAATCTTTCTACAACGACAAATATAAATTGCAAGTCGTATTTCCTTCAATGATAAAATCTGGAAAATTGTATAAAAATGCACCTTTTGATGTTTGCGAAAGCAAGCTGGAAGATACGTTCTATGATTCCTGGAAAGACATCAAACACAATGTCATTGTAAATTGGGTAGATGTGACCGATCAAAACGAAAAATTCGGCATGGCCATGTTGAGCGATCATACCACCAGTTATGTCTATGGCAAGGATTACCCACTAGGACTGACCCTTCAGTTTACCGGACAAGCCCTTTGGGGGCGTAATTATACGGTTGAAGGCCCCACCCATGTACGTTACGCTTTGATGCCTCATGCCGGGAAATGGGACAAGGGTACTGTTTCGGAGGTTAGTTCGCGTTGGAACGAGCCGCTTTTGGCTATTGGTGGTTATGAAAAAGCCGTTTCAACAAATCGTTCTCTGATCAGTTTAAAAAACAGCGGTTATGAAGTGGTGACTGTCTATGTAAAGGGCAGCGATATGTATATACGTCTTTTCAATGCTTCAGGAGATGAAACACCGAATGAAGTGACCATTGGTTGCAAGTCAGATAAAATTGAGCTTGTAGAGCTGAACGATAAGATCATTACGACTTTTGGCCAGACTGAAAAACTTACTCTCAAAATGCCAAGATTTGGTATTCGAACGTTGAAACTGATCAATGCACGTTTATAAAAAAGAAATGAAAAAATTATTTCTGATATTTGCCGGTGTTTTATTGCTGACTGAATACGTTGCAGCTAAAACACAAACGTTGACTTTATCACCTGTTTTTTCGAGTCACATGGTGATTCAACGGAATGAAAAAGTGCTGTTCAGGGGAATGGCCGCACCAGGAAAATCGATACAGATTAAATGGAGTGGTGGAAATAACAAAACCAGTGCCTTAAAAGATGGTAGTTGGCAGAAATGGGTGCCCTCCATTAAAAAAAAAGGTGCATTCAACATTACCTTTATATCCAATGGAGATAAGATTGTTTTAAACGATGTATTGATGGGCGATGTCTGGCTTTGTTCAGGACAATCCAATATGGAATTTCAGGTTGGAAATTTTAAATGGGGGAACGAAGAAACCCATTCAGCTACCAATACGAACATTCGTTTTTATTCTGTACCCAACCGTTTGGATTTGGTTCCTGCTAAAGAAGTTGCAGAAGGCGAATCCTGGAAAATAGCTTGTGGCGAAGACCTTAAACAAGTTTCAGCGACTGCTTATTGCTTTGCTAAAAGCCTTCAGTCAGAAATAGACATACCTATTGGTCTTATTTGTTCAGATTGGAGCGGAACCATGCTGGAACCGTGGATGAGTCGGGATATGCTGAGAAAATTTCCCCGTTATAAAGAAGTTTTGGCACAGCTCGATGGAAATACTGAATCCCGTGACGAAATCAAAGCAAACCTGTTAAAACTGCGGGAAACCTGGGATACTGCCTATTTCTACAACGAAAAAGGCATTAAAGAGCAATGGTTCCAACCCGATACTGTTTTATTGGGGTGGAAACCAGTCAAATTGCCTTTTATGTGGCAATCCGCCAATGTCGGATTGGATCATTTCTACGGAACCGTTTGGTTTAAAAGTCGGTTTAACCTTCCTGCCAATTATAAAGGCCAGTCTTTCCGCATCTATCTGGCTCAAGCCAAAGATTATAGCACCGTATGGTTGAATGGCGAAAAAATCGGAGATGTTTTTGGAGACAAAAATTCAACTGACTTTTGGGTTCCTGTTTCACAAATAAAAGAAAAGGGGAATGAACTCACCGTGCGTGTGATGAGTGGTAAAGGTAATGGCGGAATTGAATTTCATCCCATGTGGGGCTCTGATCTTTTGCGGGGTGATTGGTGGTATAAAGTGGGACAAGCTATTAATACAGCTACTTTTGTCTATCCCAAAATAATGAATATTGATACTTACTCACATCCAACAGCCATTTTCAATGCCATGATAGCACCATTGCGCACCGTAGGTATCAAGGGAATTATCTGGTATCAGGGCGAATCAAATGCCCCCAGGGGTGTTGAATATAAGGATGTTTTTCCTGCTTTCATAACCGATTGGAGAGCACAGTTTGGCAAGCCTCTTTTACCATTTTTCTTTGTTCAGCTAGCCAATATGGATCCTGTTCAGGATAAACCCGGTGAAAGTGAATGGGCTGAATTGCGTGAAGCTCAGACAAAAACTCTTAAATTGCCAGCAACAGGTATGGCCGTTGCCATCGATTTGGGTGAAGCAAACAATATACATCCCCAAAATAAGCAAGAAGTAGGCCGTCGTTTGGCTCTGAATGCCCTTGAAAAGGTTTATGGTAAGCCAGTCAATGGCACAGCACCCAATTTCCAATCCTTAAAGATGGATGGTAAAACAGCCATTATCCAGATTAAATCAGCCTCTCCGCTGGAATTGCGCGGAACCTCCATCAATGGTTTTGAACTGGCAGGAGCCGATCGGATTTATTACAAGGCTCAGGCCCGTTTAAAAGATGGCTTTACGATAGAAGTGATCTGCGATAAAGTAGAGAAACCTTTGACCATTCGTTACGATTGGTCAAAAAATCCAGGTGATGTCAATTTGTACGATCGGGGTAATTTACCTTTGGTTCCGTTTCGGACAGATATCTTTCCCGGAGTGACAGAGGGGCATATTTATGATTTGCACAAATTTTATCTTTAAATTTCGATAAATCGAAAACTTATTGGTGGTACGTGTTTTTAAAATCGTTCCTTAAATGAATGAAAGAATACCATAGTTAAGAGCAACTAAATAAAAATGAATTACAATGATGAAAAAAGTATTTTTAAGTGTAATCATGGCCGTTTTGGCAGGATTTCAATTATCAGCACAACAAGTAACCCCTTTTAAAGAAGGTGACCGCGCAGTCTTTTTGGGGAACAGCATCACCGATGGTGGTCATTACCATTCTTACATTTGGTTGTATTACATGACCCGTTTTCCGGATATGAATATTACAGTAATGAATGCAGGTATTGGTGGCGATGCTGCCTCGGATATGTACAAACGTCTGGATGGGGATGTTTTTAGCAAAAGACCTACTGTTCTGATGATGACTTTTGGCATGAACGATTCAGGTTACTACGAGTACAATGGCTCTGAACCTGAAAAATTTGCCGATAAAAAAGTAAAGGAATGTTTTGATACCTATCAACTCATCGAAAAAAGACTGAAAGAACTTCCGAATACTAAAATTGTTATGGTTGGCACATCACCTTACGATGAAAAGGCTGTTATTGAAAACAATGTTGCTTTCAAAAATAAGAATCAGGCTATGGAAAGAATCGTAGATTTTCAAAAAGCCTCAGCTGTAGCGAACAAATGGGAATTTGTAGATTTCAATAAGCCCATGATGGAAGTCAACGAAAATGGCAGAAAAACAAATCCAGCATTCACCTTATGTGGTACTGACCGTGTACATCCAGACAACGACGGACACATGGTGATGGCTTACCTTTTCCTCAAAGCTCAGGGCTTTGCCGGTAAAGAAGTGGCTGATGTCAATATCTCCGGTAAGTCTGTACTTAAATCAACCAATTGCGAGATCACCAATTTGAAATCGACATCGAATCAGGTTTCATTCAATTATCAGGCAAATTCATTGCCTTATCCGTTGGATACGATTTCTCGTGGATGGAATACCAAAAGGAGTCAGTTTAAAGCCACCGAAGCTATTCCATTTATGGAGGAAATGAATAAAGAAATGTTGGCTGTTAAAGGTTTAAAAGGTCATGCAAAATATAGCTTGTCCATCGACAAAATCACCATTGGTACCTGGTCTGGAGAAGAATTTGCAAAGGGTATTAATTTAGCAACTTTAAATAATACGCCACAATATCAGCAAGCCATTGCTATCATGCATTTAAACGAAGAACGCTGGGAAATTGAACGTCGTTTCCGCGATTATGCCTGGATGCAATTTGATTTCTTTCAACAAAAAGGGCTTTTATTTGCTGACAACAGAGAAGCTTTGGAAGTTATGGATGCCAATACCAGTAAAAATGGCTGGTTAGCAAGCAGAAGAGATAGTTACACCAAATCCTATTTTCCTGAAATCAGACAAGCTTGGCAAAAAGAAATGGATTTGTTGGTTTCCACCATTTATGAAATCAACAAACCTTTAAACAGACAAGTAGTCATTAAAAAAGTTATTTAACAAGAACATCTGGTAAATACGTATTTATGTTATTTTAGTCCTGTTAATCTAATCGTTAACAGGACTTTTTTCTTTCAAAATGTTGGTTTTTTTCCTTTTGGTGGTTTTATTAAATTCAATTGTTCTAAAGTTAAAATGGCAATTCCTTTCAACTTTTAAACTGCATAAAGTCCTTTTAACTAAATTTCTTTAGGCAGTTTATTTGAACTGTAGGCTAAATCGATTTTATAGTTTATCTTTACCCCAATATTTAATTCAACGACCTTGAAAACACACGTCCTATCCTTCTTATTTTTAGTATCATTTTTTTCTTCCGATTTCGCACATGCACTTACGGGTGATAATAAATATAGCTTAAACAGCGACAATACTCAGATATTCTGGAAAATCAAAGCGAAGGCTGAAGTTTCATTAACAGGATTTCAGCTTGCCGCTGATGGTGTCAATACCGATGACTGGGTTTTGGCCAATGTTCCCGGAACCGTTTTTTCGTCCTACGTAAAAGCAGGTTTAGAGCTTGACCCGAATTATTCGGACAATATTAACCATGTAGTTGATACCAAATATGGTCGTGCCTATTGGTATAGAATGCAATTTGAGGTTCCCCAGGAAAATATCAATGATAAAATCTGGATCAATTTTGATGGAACCAACAAATTTGCGACGTTTTATTTAAACGGTAAAAAACTAGGATATACTGCTGGCCATATGTTTCGGACGAAGTTTGATATTACTTCTTCCTTAAACAAAACCGGCAAAAATACAGTGTCAGTATTGATAGATATTCCTATTCAAAGAAAAACCAGGGCAGGAGATGGCCCTTTCGATATCTTTTTCAATACCGAGAGTCCTACCTATATTCCTTCAGCAAGTTGGGATTGGATGCCCTTTGTGCCTGGATTGAATACAGGTATAACCGATGATGTTTATCTGTCTTTTACCGGTAATGTGACCATGGAAGATCCTTGGATCAGGACTCTATTGCCAAGTAACCAAAACGCAGAAATTAGTATTTCTTCGGATATTAAAAACTCCTCAACCGAAGCTCAGACTGCAACTATCTCCGGATTGATTCAACCTGGAAATGTGCCTTTTTCAAAAGAAATTCAATTATTGGGAAGTGAAACTAAATCTATAACCATCGACAAAAACGATTGCAGTCAACTTTCAATCCTAAACCCACTGCTTTGGTGGCCCAATGGATATGGTGACCAAAATTTGTACACTTGTGAATTGAAATGCTACGTTGGTGACCAACAATCTGATATAAAAGATATCACTTTCGGTATAAAGAAATACGAATATCAACTGATAAACAATGTGTTGCATTTCTTTATCAATGGTCAGAAATTATTTTTGAAAGGTGGAAACTGGGGTATGAGTGAATATATGCTCCGTTGCCGTGGAAAAGAATACGATACCAAAATAGCTTTACACAAGGATATGAATTTCAATATCATTCGTAATTGGGCTGGTTCTACCACCGATGACGAATTTTATGAAGCCTGTGACAGAGGCGGAATTATGATATGGGATGATTTTTGGTTGGTCAATTCCATGGTTACTTTATCACCTCGTAATGTTGGTGAATTTCTGATCAATGCCAAGGATAAAATTAAACGTGTCAGAAATCATCCATCTTTAGCCTTGTGGTGTGGTGCCAATGAATCAACACCCGTTGATTCCATCAATAATAACCTGAAACGTTACATCACAGCAATGGATGCAAACGACAGACTTTATCAACCATGTTCCAACGGTAAAGGTGGTTTATCCGGTAGTGGTCTTTGGACAAATAGTACCCCGAGGAGCTATTTTCAGAGTGCGCCTGCCAGTGGCGGTGGGGATAATGGACACAGTGCAAACGAAGGCTATGGATTAAGAAGTGAAATTGGTACTGCCACCTTCACCACCTTTGAAAGTTTCAAGGAATTTATGCCGGAAGAAAATTGGTGGCCCAGAAATGAAATGTGGAACATGCATTATTTTGGAACGAATGCAGGGAATGCAGGCCCCGATAATTACTTTAATACAGTAAACAATCAATACGGGACTTCGGCTGAAGCGGAAGAATTCTGCGAGAAATCACAGATGCTGAATATTGAGACCCTTAAAGGCATGTTTGAAGCCTGGAACGATAAAATGTGGAACGATGCATCCGGAATTATCATGTGGATGAGTCAATCTGCTTATCCCTCCTTGGTTTGGCAGACGTATGATTATTATTACGACGCAACAGGTGCATATTGGGGTGCAAAAAAAGCCTGTGAACCCATCCATGTACAATGGAACGCTTATTCCAACGACATAAAGGTCATCAATACAACCATGCAGGATTACACCAATGTAACGGTCAAAGCTACGATGTACAACATCGATGGCAGCGAATATACAACGGGAGCTAAGACTGCTGTCGTGAATGCACCGGCCAGTAAAGCCACCAATTGCTTTATAGTTGTAGCTGCAAACCGACTCAAGTCACTAGTGAATATTCTCAAATTGGAATTGACAGATCAAAACGGTCAATTACTTTCGGATAATTATTATTGGAGAGGTAAAACGCCTTATCTATTTACTTCTCTGGATACTTTACCACAGGTTGATTTGGAATTCGAAACGACAGAAAAAACCGAGAATGGAAAATACATTATTGATGCGAAAATTACCAATCCAGGTACTTCACCAGCACTTGCATTCCCTGTTCGCCTCCGGGTTGTAAACAGTCGCACTCGGAGCCGTATTCTTCCGGTTTTTATGAGTGACAATTATATGTTGATTCTTAAAAATGAAACTAAAAATGTTCACATAGAGTTTGATGAAGCATTATTAGGTGGTGACAAACCTGAATTACTTGCTAAGCAATTTCTAAAATCTGAGCTACAAACAGGCATAAAAGAAATCGATGTTGAAAAATCTTTATTAAAAGTATATCCGAATCCAACCTCTGGGATTGCCTATTTTGAATATGCTGGAGAGGATCAGAATATCAACTTGTTTAACATTCAGGGTGAAAAAGTGTATTCGGATTTCGGAAAGAAAATAAATATTGAAAAGTTGCCACAGGGATTTTATTATGTGCAGGTTAGCAATGGTAAAATGAAGTGGACTGTCAAGATTATCAAAAAATAGACTATTAATTAAATACCATGAAATTATGAAAAAACTTACTACTTTTCTATTTGTACTTCTTGCAGTAGTAAAAGCAGCTGCAACGCCTGAACTAGTCAATTTCAAGGATTTACAGGGATTTGATCGTCAGTATTACAGATACGTACCTGAATCGTACAATGCTGCAACTCCAAGTGGTTTAATTGTTTGCCTGCATGCCTTTGGTCGTACGGGAGAGGACTTTTTCACGCAATATAGCTTTCAGCAAATGGCAGATTCTATGAATATTATCGTACTAGCACCTAACGCTTTGGCAGAACAAGATGCAGCCGTTGTTAAAACGATGACGGAAAACGTACCACAGTTTCCATTGAATGCACTATGGGGTTGTGGGCTGAAAATGACTGTTACTGTTTTCGATGTCCCTTTTGGTGACCAAATCATTCCTAGTTGGAATATTGTTGATGCTACATTTAATGCCGGAGTAAACGATTATGCATTTATTAACAGCATCATTGGTGCTACAAAAACAAGTTACAACATCAGTGCCAACAATATATTTATGATCGGTCTTTCTATGGGTGGCTACATGGCCTATCAATATTCCTTGTACTATGGTGAAACTTTAGCCGGTATGATTTCTGTTAATGGAACCATGGGGAATGCTATTCAAAGAAAATATTTTAAAAAGAAATTGCCTATTTGTGACTTCCACAGTGTGGATGATGAAGTGGTTCCCTATGCCGGATCTTATGGTATTGTAGTTCCTTACAAAGTCAATGCAGATACAGTCATGTTAAAAGCAACGGTTGCAATGGGTAATCCTAAATCTGAAGTAATCACTCTTTGGGTCGGAAAAAATGCAGATAGAGTAACCCCGGATTCCTTAGTTTTTGATTCCATCTCAAATAAAACAACAGCAGTGAAATATACCTATCCAAACCTGACAACAGGTGATGATTATGTACATTTTAAAATGACTGGTGGTACTCATGCTTACAGTTATAGTAGTGCAAATGGAGATTGTCTGGATTACAATACAGAATTCTCCAATTTTATAATTAAACATTCAACGATAATTCCTACAAGTCTTACTTCAGCTAAAAACATCGATCTTCAGATTTTTCAGAATACAGCCAAGGATTTTATTCAGGTAATGGGTATCAGAGCCATTCAGTCTGCTACCATCATTGGTATGGATGGAAGACAAATCATATCGTTCAAAGGTTTAGCAAATAAGGTTGATATCAGCTCCCTGAAACCAGGTTTATACTTCGTGAAAATTCTTGCTGAAGGAAAAACTACTGTTAAGAAATTTATTAAAAAATAAAATAGTATTTCAAAAAGTTATTAGCGTCTTGTGTGTTTAATTGGAAAGAAAGTAAACTAATATTTAACATAAAATTAGTATAACTTTTTTATTTTATAAATAATTATATCTGGATATTACAAAGAATTTGAAGAATCATGAAAAAAGATACTTTTGAAATTTCCCTGAGACATATAATTGATATTTTCCAGGCATTACCAAACCATACCCGTATTATCTTATGCAAACCAATTCCTGCATTCTGGTAAAGGTAAAAAACGGTAAAGTATCCAGTACAACAAAGGTTTTAGTAAAATAAGCAAAATGTTTAATCAAAATTTCAAGAAAGTAGTATTTCTTTTTTTCGTTTTATGTCCGGTTTTAACGTATGCTTCCAAAAAAACGACCAGAGTAAATCCTAAAATGTTGATTATGGACATGGTTCATAACAACCCTGGTGAAGCACCGACGCAATCTAAATTTTTGGATCCGGCTTTTTTAAAAGAAAACGGCTACAATTCAAAAGTTTTTTTTCTGTTTGAAGCGGCTCAGTTTGGAGTAGACTGGAAGTCTTTTGATCCGGAAATATTTCCGGACTCTTCCAAAGAAGCCCTGTGGATAAAAGCAAAATCAGAAATTATACTACGTAAATACAAAGAAGCAAAATCGGAAGGGCTAAAAGTCTATTGCATGCTCGATATGCTGGTTCTTCCCAACGCTTTGGTCAACAAATACAAAAATGAAATTTGCAACAAAGCCGGGAAAATAGATATTTCCCGGCCTTTTACGCAAAAATGTTTCCGATCGCTGATGAACCAAATGTTCGACCGATTTCCCCAGCTGGACGGTCTTGTAATAAGAACGGGAGAGACGTATCTTCAGGATGCTCCTTTTTATCAGGGAAACAGTCCTGTTCAAAACGGGATGCATGATCACAACATCCTAATTGATATTTTGCGCGACGAAGTGTGTGTAAAACGTCACAAAGACATCATTTACCGTACCTGGGATATGGGACAATTACACGCATTGACTAAGTATTACCTGGCAGTAACCGACAGTGTAGCTCCACATCCCAATCTCTATTTCTCCATCAAACACACCATGGTTGATTTCTGGAGAGGTGCCATTACCAACCCGAATCTGGATTACAATTCTTTTAATCAATATTGGCTGGATGAAGCCGGTCAACTGGGCGTTCCTTTCAATCCCTGCATTGGCATTGGTCAACACAAACAAATAGTGGAAGTACAATGTCAGCGGGAATATGAAGGAAAATCCGCACATCCCAATTACATTGCAAAAGGGGTGATAGACGGTTTTGAAGAGTTAAAAACAGAAGGGTTGCCCAGACCTTATTGTTTAAATCAGGTAAAAAATAATCCCCTTCTTTCAGGAATCTGGACCTGGTCCAGAGGCGGTGGATGGGGTGGACCTTACATCAAGAATGAATTCTGGTCTGAATTGAATGCGTATGTTGTGGCTCATTGGGCCAAAGATCCTTCCAAAACTGAAAAAGAAATTTTTGCCTCTTTTGCCAGCCATAAAGGTTTGCCCAAAAAGGAGATCGAAAATTTTCACAAACTATGCCTTTTATCGGAAACAGCTGTGATGAAAGGTCAGTACAGCACCTTGGGAAATACGTATGTAAACTGGGTGAGAGATGACAATATTACTGGTTTAATCTACCAAAAATCGTATCTTGACAAAATTATTGAATCGGAGAAAATTGAAGCATATATCATAGAAAAACAAGAGGCTGTTGCAATCTGGAAAGAAATTGAAAGACTGGCAGCGACCCTTCATTTTAAAGATAAAGCGTTAAACCATTTTGTAGGTGTGACCTGTCGTTATGGTCGAATAAAGTATGAGCTGCTGGCCTCTGCCTGGACGATTATTTCCCGTGGATATGAAGCTGAAAAGAAAGGCGTTTCTTTTGACAGAACGAAAATGAATAAGGCTCTTGCAGCCTATGACATTGCATGGGTTGAATGGCAGGATCTGGCCAAAAATAATGCAGATTGCCCATCCTTGTATAAAGTAACCTCAACTTTTTTCAATGTAGAAGTTGGTCTGAAATCAAGCGTAGATACATACAGAAATTAAAAAAAATTATCGAATGAAAAACAAGCACTTCTTATTATTGATTCTTTCCATTTTTTTAATGGGAAATCTTTGGGCAAAATCTGCCCCAATCAGTATTCAGTCTCCTGACGGAAAACTAATCGTCAAAATCAGCCTGGATGATAAAATTTCGTACGATGTTTATTCAGGCAACGATCTTTTGTTGAAAGATTGTTCTTTAGCTATGGATCTGGGTACAGAAACACTTGGATCAAACCCACAGTTGAAATCCACCAAAAAAGGAACCATCAACGAACAAATTAAAAGGGAAGTGCCATTGAAGAATGCCCTGGTAAACAATCATTGCAATACCTTGCTTCTGACTTTTAAAAAGAACTTTTCAGTAGAGTTCCGTGCATTTAACGATGGTATCGCTTATCGTTTCATCACGAATATAAAGAAAGAGATTGAAGTCAAAAATGAAACTTTCGCCATCCATTTTCCTGGTAATTACCTGGCTCATATTGCACAAAGTGGTTCTTTCAAGACAGCATACGAAAGTCCATACAATCATTTAAAGACATCAGCTTATACCAGCAAAAATGACATGTCCTACCTGCCTGTACTGATTGAAACTGATAATGGCTACAAAATACTTATTTCAGAAGCCGATTTGAGTGATTATCCCTGCATGTTTTTAAAAGGTACCGATTCAAACGGAATGGTTTCTACATTCCCAAAATGCCCGCTTGAATTTGGCGAGGATGGCGACAGAAGTCAGAAAATTGTAAAGGAAGCCGACTATATCGCCAAAACTACCGGTCAGCGTTCATTTCCATGGCGCACTTTTGTTCTGGCAAAAGAGGACAAACAACTGGTGGAAAATGAAATGATCTACAAGCTTTCCTCCCCATGCGAAGTAAAAGATTTAAGCTGGCTGAAACCCGGACAAGTATCCTGGGAATGGTGGAACGACGCTTCTCCCTATCATGTGGACTTTGTTTCCGGTTACAACCTGGATACCTACAAGTATTACATCGATTTTGCTTCCAAATTTGGCATTTCCTACATTCTGATGGATGAAGGCTGGGCCATGAATACGCTGGATCCATATACTCCCAATCCAAAAGTCGATTTGTTTGAGCTGATCCGTTACGGAAGAGAAAAAAATGTAAAAATTGTGCTTTGGCTCACCTGGCTTACAGTGGAAAAGAATTTTGACTTGTTCAAGAAATTCAGCGAATGGGGCATTGCCGGTGTAAAGATAGATTTCATGGAAAGAAGCGACCAATGGATGGTTAACTACTACGAGCGCGTGGCAAAAGAAGCGGCTAAATACAAATTGTTTGTAGACTTTCACGGAGCATTCAAACCGGCAGGCCTGGAACGCAGATACCCCAATGTCTTAGCTTACGAAGGTGTACAGGGTATGGAACAAGGTGGATATACAAAACCTGACAATAGTGTATATTTGCCTTTCATGCGCAATGCAGTCGGAGCGATGGATTATACGCCCGGTGCTATGCTTTCATACCAACCGGAATATTTCCAGAGTTCCCGTGCCAATGCAGGATCTACCGGAACCCGTGCCTATCAGATGGCGCTTTATGTGATTTTTGAAACAGGTTTGCAAATGTTGGCAGATAACCCTACCAATTATTACCGTGAAAAGGAATGTACGGAGTTTATTACCAAAGTGCCTGTAACCTGGGATGAAACCAAAGTACTTTATGCCAAGATAGGTGAGGGGGTAGTTGTTGCCAAACGTAAAGGAAGCCAATGGTTTATTGGTGGCATGACCAACAACGGAGGTAAAACCGTTGAAGTCAGTCTGGACTTTTTGCCTGCAGGACAAACATTCACTATGACTTCCTTTGAAGATGGTGTGAATTCGTACAAACAAGCCATGGATTACAAAAAGAGGGAAAGCAAGGTTTCAAATCAAACCAAACTGACCATCAAAATGGTTCGTAATGGAGGCTGGGCAGGAGTAATAGAATAGTCTGCCTTAAACAATTTTTAATACTTTAATCGTTAAAAAAAATATTTTCCTTTGGTGGTTTCATTCGACTTTTTCGTCATACTGTCGTATTAAACTTCCAAAGGATTTATTTTATAAAAATCTAATAAGTTATGATAATTAAGAATTTAACACTTTCACTTTTGTTATTTTCATCAACGGTTTTGTTTGCCAATATTGAGCTTCCTGTCCTGTTTTCGGACAACATGATTCTTCAACAGAAAACAGATGCTCCGATTTGGGGAAAAGCGTCACCCAATAAAAAAGTTAAAGTTCAAACTTCATGGGACAATAAAGAATATATTGTGAAGGCAAATGCTGATGGCTCCTGGACTCTGAAAATGCAGACCCCTTCTGCCGGAGGCCCTTTTAGTATTACCGTTTCTGATGGAAAACAACTAAAACTCAATAATGTAATGATTGGTGAGATTTGGATTTGCTCTGGTCAATCCAATATGGAAATGCCTCTGGAAGGTTGGGGTATGGTTAACAATCATGCTCAGGAAGTTCAGGCTGCCGATTATCCAAACATTCGTTTGTTACAGGTAGCACGCGTAACAAGTCCTGTTGCACTTTCAACGCTTAAAGTTGAAGGTGGTGGTTGGCAAGTATGCTCCCCTAAAACAGTAGCCAATTTTTCTGCAACCGCTTATTTTTTCGGTCGTAACCTGCAACAAAACCTGAATGTCCCAATTGGTCTGATCAATACCTCGTGGGGTGGAACGATAGCTGAGACATGGGTGAGTGGTGAAACGCTGGAAACCATGCCAGATTTTAAAGAGGCGGTAAATCAACAAAAAAAAATGCCTGCCACGGCAGAAGAACAAGCCAAACAATACCAGCAACAATTAGCGGATTGGAAAATTCTGGCCGCTTCAAAAGACTACGGTTTTACAAATAATAAACCGGTTTGGGCTTTACCAGGTACAAATGATGAAAGCTGGAAGAGCATGAAAGTGCCAGGATTTATTCAGGATCAGGGACTGGGACTGGAAAAATTCAACGGAATTATATGGTTTAGAAAGACGCTGACCATTCCCGCAACATGGGATGGAAAAGAACTCACCTTAAATTTAGGTGCGATTGATGATATGGATACGACGTATTTTAACGGCTTAGCAATAGGTTATACTGACAATTTCATGGCTGGACGTTCGTATAAAATTCCGGCCAACATCGTGAAAAAAGGCGAATCTGTTATTACAGTACGTGTTTATGACTCAGGTGGCAAAGGTGGTTTTTACGGTGATGCTAAAAATGTCAACATCCAATCCAATGAAACGGATTTAATTAACTTATCCGGTGACTGGAAATATAAGGTCGCAATGACTTTGACAGAGATTCCTGCCATGCCACAAAATAGGACGGGTCAACCCAATTTCCCAACAATGCTTTTCAATGGAATGATTAATCCACTCATACCTTATGCCTTTCGAGGAGCCATCTGGTATCAGGGAGAAAGCAATGCAGGACGTGCGTATCAGTACCGCGAATTGTTTCCTTTGTTGATCAAAGACTGGAGAAAACAATGGAACAAAGAATTTCCCTTTTATTTTGTACAGTTAGCCAATTTTATGAATTTGCAAACCGAGCCCGAAGAATCGTCCTGGGCAGAACTTCGTGAAGCGCAGTCCATGACGTTAAATCTGAAAAATACAGGAATGGCTGTAACGACAGATATAGGCAATGCCACCGATATCCATCCAAAAAACAAACAAGAAGTGGGTCGCCGTTTAGCCTTGGCTGCCAGAGCGCAAACCTACGGGGAGAATATTGAATTTTCGGGTCCTGAATATCAATCCTATTTCATGGAAGGCAACAAAATAAGAATTTCCTTTAAACATACGGAGGGAGGTTTGAAGACTAGCAATGGTGCTAAAATGGAAGGTTTCACCATAGCCGGACTGGACCATAAATTTTACTGGGCGGACGCAGTGATTGACGGTAATGATATCCTGGTCTCTTCACCAAATGTAGCATACCCCCTTGCAGTCCGTTACGGATGGGCCAACAATCCCTTAAATAATTTACAGAATGGTTCCGGTTTACCCGCATCTCCATTCCGTACAGATGATTGGCAGGGAATGACTTATGGTTCAAAACGATAATCTTTTTACCTAATTAATATTTTTCAAATGAGAATTAAAAAAGCCCATTTAGCGTTATTCTTTTTCTTTGCATGTACATGCGGTCAAAAAGTCTCTGCACAACAGCAAGATTTAGTAAAGTATGTAAATACATTACAAGGTACTGATTCCAATTACGGACTCAGTTATGGTAATACCTATCCAACAACAGCCATGCCCTTTGGCCAACATTTTTGGTCTTCACAGACCGGCAAAAATGGAGATGGCTGGAAATATCAATATTCTGCCAATACCATTCGTGGTTTTCAGGAAGTGCATCAATGCAGCCCCTGGATGAATGACTACGGTGTATTCTCATTGATGCCGGTGACCGGTAAACTCATTGTTGATGAAAATGACCGAGCGTCCTTTTTTAACCATCAGAATGAAATCGCCAAACCAAATTACTACGGCGTAAAATTTGATAATGGCGTTCAGGCCGAAATGGCTCCGACTGAAAGGACTGTTCATTTTCGTTTTACTTTTCCTTCTAAGCAAGATGCATTTATCGTTTTGGACGGCTATATCAAAAATAGTCAGATAACCATTGATCCAAAAAAAAATCAGATTACCGGTTTCGTTGATAATGGAAGCTTTACCCCCAAAAACTTTAAAAATTATTTTGTCATCCAGTTCGATCAGCCTTTTGAAGGTTTTGGCACCTGGGATAAAGAGAAGAATATTGCAGCAAATGCTTTGACTATTGAAGGGAATAAAGTGGGTGCATACATTCGTTTTAAACAAGGTGCAAAAGTACAGGCAAAAGTGACTTCATCCTACATCAGTCCAGAGCAGGCTCAACTGACTTTGGTCAAAGAATTGGGAAATAATAAAAACCTGGATGTTACCAGAAAAGCCGGTGAAAAAGTTTGGAATGATCTTTTGGGCAGAATACTGGTTGAAGGTGGAACGGAAGCTGAAAAAGCAACCTTCTACTCGTGCATGTTTCGTGCAAATTTATTTTCCCGTAAATTTTACGAGTTGGATAAAAACGATAAACCCAGCTATTACAGTCCTTACGATGGAAAAGTACACGAAGGTTATATGTTTACAGACAATGGCTTTTGGGATACTTTCCGATCACAGTTTCCATTATCCAACATTCTGCATCCAACCATGCAGGGACGATATATGAATGCCATACTTGATGCCTATGATCAGTTTGGCTGGCTGCCTTCCTGGTCTGCTCCTGGTGAAACCGGTGGTATGATTGGTAATCATGCCATTTCCCTATTGGCTGATGCCTGGGCAAAAGGCATTCGTACTTTTGATCCCAAACGGGCCGTAAAAGCTTATGCCCATGAAGCCATGAATTTTAAAGGAGGAGCGAACGGACGAACGAACTGGAAGGAATACTATCAATTGGGTTTTGTTCCTTATCCTGAATCCGGAGGTTCTACTGCACAAACACTGGAATTTGCCTACGACGATTTCTGTGGTTACCAATTGGCCAAAGCTGCAGGTAGTACTTTCTATCAAAATGCTTTCTCCAGACAAATGTACAACTACAAAAATGTGTATGATGCGTCCACTAATTTTATGCGTGGACGTAAAATTAATGGTGACTGGCAAGATAATTTTGACCCATTGGAATGGGGTGGTCCTTATTGCGAAGGGAATGCCTGGCATTATACCTGGTCAGTCTTCCAGGATGTACAAGGATTGATTAATCTGATGGGAAGCGATCAGATTTTTACCGACAAAATGGATTCCGTATTCTCCATCCCAGGTACTGTAAAAGTTGGTACCTATGGAGGTAAAATTCATGAGATGCTTGAAATGGAACTTGCTAAAATGGGACAATATGCACATGGCAATCAACCCATTCAGCACATGCCTTATTTATACAACTATGCAGGACAACCCTGGAAAACACAATACTGGGTGCGTCAGATTATGGATCGCTTGTATAACGGAACAGAAAAAGGATATCCGGGTGATGAAGATCAGGGTGGCATGTCTTCCTGGTACGTGTTGAGTGCAATGGGTATTTACAGTGTATGTCCTGGTACGGATGAATACGTCATTGGTAGCCCGGTATTTAACAAAACGACCATTACTTTGGAAAACGGTAAGAAGTTTATTGTTGTAGCAAACAACAACAGCAAGGAAAATGTGTATATTCAGTCTGCTACATTGAATGGCAAACCCTATACCAGGAATTTTATCCGTTACAGTGATATTACCAATGGTGGAACCTTGCATTTTGAAATGGGCAATAAACCTGCTAAAAACAGAGGTGTTCTGAAAGAAGACAGACCTTTTTCCTTGACCAAATAGTTTTAAAAACAAATCCAAAAAAACCTATTCTGAAAAGAAATAGCTGTTTTTTGTACAAATTATTTTTTATGAATCGTAAAATCAACTTATTTTTAACCATTTCTGTTTTTCTTGCCTCTTTTCTGACCTCCTCGGCACAGGAAAACAAGATCTTTTTGAATAGTTCTTCACCTATTGTAAATTGGAAGGTGCAACCACAGGCAGACAATGGCTCAGCGTATAAGGAACAGTCCGCATGGGTAAAAGCAATTGTTCCTGGTACCGTTTTTGGCTCCTATGTAGAGGCTGGTTTGGAAAAAGATCCGAACTTTGCAGACAACGCCTACAACGTAGACAAGTCTAAATACGATAGGAATTTTTGGTATAAAACCGAAATTAAAACTACTTCTTTACCAAAAGGACAACGTCTCTGGTTGAATTTTGAAGGTATCAACCGCAAAGGAGATATCTATTTCAACGATCAACGATTGGGATCTTTGGATGGTTTTATGGAAAGAGGTAAATTTGAAATTACCAATCTGGTAAAGCCAAATGGAACCAATATTTTGTCTGTTTTGGTGTATTGGCCAACTAATCCCATCCCAAATTATGCAAGTCCAACGTATATTTCCAGTGCAAGTTGGGATTGGATGCCCTATGTTCCTGGTTTGCTTTCAGGTATTACAGACGATGTCTATCTGACCACTTCAGGTGATGTATCAATTGTGGATCCCTGGATTAGAACATCGGTGCCTTCCAACGATCAGGCAAAATTAAGCATTCAGGTTGAATTGAAAAACAATTCCACCATCGAACAAAAAGGCCTTTTGAAAGGTGTAATCAATCCGGGAAATATTGTCTTTTCACAAACGGTTAAAATACCTGCCGGTAAGCAACGCACCATTGGATTCAATCCTTCCTGGTTTAAGGAATTGAACATCCAAAACCCCAAATTATGGTGGCCAAATGGATACGGAGAACAAAACCTGTATACGTGTGATTTCACCTATCTGAACAACGATACCGTTTCAGACAGTAAAAAAGTAACCTTCGGTATTAAGCAATATTCCTACGATACTCTTCAGACTGGAGATCTTCAGATAAAAATCAACGGTCAACCCATTTATATAAAAGGTGGTAACTGGGGTATGAGTGAATACATGCTGCGTTGTCGCGGTGAAGAATACGATTTGAAAGTTCGTTTGCACAAGGAAATGAATTACAATATGATCCGAAACTGGATTGGTTCCACAACGGATGACGAATTTTACGAAGCATGTGATAAATATGGTATTCTTGTTTGGGATGATTTTTGGTTGAATTCACACCGTAACTTACCCGATGATGTTTTTGCCTTCAATAAAAATGCTGTAGAAAAGATAAAAAGACTGCGCAATCATCCAAGTATTGCCGTTTGGTGTGGTGACAACGAAGGATATCCTGAACCACCTTTGAATGGATGGTTGGCTGAAGACGTCAAGGTTTTTGACGGAGGAGACAGACGTTACCACGCAAATTCACACAGTGACGGTCTTTCAGGCAGTGGCCCATGGACCAATTCTCACCCCAATTGGTATTTCTCCAAATATCCCGGAGGTTACGGAGACAACATTGAAAAAGGTTGGGGTTTCCGTACAGAAATAGGTACAGCCGTATTTACCACATTTGAAAGTTTCAAGAAGTTTATGCCGAAAGAGAGTTGGTGGCCACGCAATGAAATGTGGGACAAACATTTCTTTGGTCCTTCCGCCGGTAATGCAAGCCCTGACAAATATTTCAAAACGGTGAACCAGAATTATGGTGAAGCCACAGGAATTGAAGATTTCTGTCGCAAGGCACAGCTGGTGAATATTGAAGTCAACAAGGCAATGTATGAAGGTTGGCAACATCACATCTGGAACGATGCTACAGGCATCATGACCTGGATGAGTCAGTCAGCATATCCTTCTTTGGTATGGCAAACTTACGATTATTACTACGATTTGAATGGTGCCTACTGGGGTGTGAAGAAAGCTTGTGAGCCTGTACATATTCAGTGGAGTTATGCAGACAATACGGTAAAGGTCGTTAATGCTACACTAAACAAGTTGTCTGATCTCAAAGCAGAAGCAACTGTTTACAATATGGATGGTCAGGAAGTAACAAACTTTAAAATGAAAGAAACGGTTAATGTACAGGCAAACGATGCAGCTCTGGCTTTTACCATGAATTTCAAAACCGATAATCTGGCATATAGCACTAAAGCAGTTGCTTCATCCGTACATAAAGATGGTGGAGAGACTGCTACCGTAACAGATGGTAGTGACGGCACCCGTTGGGCAAGCAACTATACTGACGATGAATGGATTTATGTTGATCTGGGTGAGTCCAAACCCATCAATGAAATTGTACTTAACTGGGAATCGGCGAATGCAAAATCCTACAAGTTGCAGGTTTCTGACGATCAGATTACATGGAAAGAAATTTATTTAACGGAGAACAGTAAGGGTGGGGTTGAAGATATTAAGATTGACCCAATAACAGCTCGTTACGTGAAAATGTTGGGAATAAAAAAATCCTCTCAATGGGGTTATTCCTTGTATGAATTTGAAGTTTACGGACCAGCTAAAATCAAAACGGACCTTTCTGCCGTACATTTCATCCGACTGAATCTGAAAGACAAATCCGGGAAACTTTTATCTGATAATTTCTATTGGCGTTCAAACAAAATTTCAGACTATCAGGCACTGAATTCTCTACCCAAAGCTAAACTATCAGTTAAATCCTCTATTTCAACGAAAGGAAAGAAGAGTGTCATTACTGCAAAAATCACCAATGTAGGCAGCAGTGTTGCTTTTGCAGTGCATGTACAAGCCATCCGGAAAAGCGATGGTGAGCGAATATTGCCTGCTATTTCAAACGATGACTATTTTACCCTTTTACAAAAAGAAAGTAAAAATATTGAAATTGAATTTAATACAGATATTCTGAAGAATGGTGCTTACGAATTGGTTGTAACTCCTTACAACAATAAGTAGCTTTCATTCCTGAAAAAAATGTTCAGCAGAGGCAAAGTAAGCTTTGCCTCTGCTTTTTTAAACCTTAAAGATCCATCTAAAAATGAAAAAGACCTTTTTAGCTCTGTTTGTTTTTGCTGCGTTGTATTTGAGTGCTCAGAATGATAAAAAGATAGTGTCCATGTTTCCTGGAATCTATAAAGTTTCTATGGGGAAAATCGACCCCATTACACCCTTCTCGCTTTGCGAGAGCCTACCGAAAACAAAAGAGCTAAATGCTACAGGTAGCGGCAAAGACTATATTCGCCCGGAACAAGTCAGAATTGAAATTAATCAACGTGGTTGTTTGGTTGAAATACCTTTAAAAGGGGATGAGCAATTGTACGGTTTTGGACTTCAGATTGGTTCTTTCATGCAAAAAGGCTTGAAAAAAAAACCGATTGTTAATGATAATCCACTCAATAATTTAGGATATTCTCATGCTCCTCAAACATTTTATGTTTCTAATAAAGGATATGGTATAATTATCAATACATCACGCTATACCACTTTTTATGGTGGCTCTTTACAGTTGAACGAGAAGGCTGAAACCAACGATGAAAAATCTGATAAAAAAATTGCCACTACAACGGAGGATCTTTATTCGACTCAATCTTCAGGTGGAAATATGCAGGTTGATATTCCGGGAGCTGCAGGAATTGAGGTATTCGTGATTTGTGGAAAAAATATAAAGGAAGTCATTGAAAAATACAATTTGATGAGTGGTGGCGGAGCGCTTCCTCCTATGTGGGGTCTTGGTGTCAAATACCGCATGAAAGGTGATTCCAATGAGGAAGCTGTGTCAAAAATGGCTTCTTATTTTCGTGATAAAAAAATCCCTTGTGATGTTCTTGGTCTGGAACCAGGCTGGCAAACAGCGGCATACTCCTGTTCGTATGTTTGGGAAAAGAAAAGATTTCCAGATCCTGAATCCATGATAAAAAATCTGAGCAAGCAGTCTTTTCATGTAAATTTCCATCGGGCATAGATGGCGAACAAATGCATCAAATGAACGTATGTCTCTAATACCATATCTGTACACCACTTTTGCAAAATACCATTTTGCGGGAACGCCACCTTTCAGGGCTTTGGTCGTTGATTATCCGGAAGATGAGAATGTTTTCAAACTTGACGACCAGTTTATAATGGGCGATGACATGATGGCTGCTCCATTTTATGAAAATGCAAAGAATCGGAAGGTTTACTTTCCCGAAGGTGTTTGGTACGATTTCAGAACCAACCAGAAATATCAGGGTAACCAATCGTATACCATTTATTATTCTCCCGATAAATTGCCTCTGTTTGTTAAAGAACATGCCATAATACCTTATGCATGCCCAGTTCAATACGTCAATAAAGAGACCGTATTTGAAATAGAATGTCGTGTTTATGGGGATGGTAAAGCAAAGACCTCACTTTTTACCGATGATGGTGAAACCTATAACTTCGAAAAGAATGCATACAGCTGGATGTATCTTTCATGGGATGGGAAAAAAGGGAAAGTAACTGATAATGGGTTGTTCAAAAAGAAAAGATATCAGATTAAAAGCTGGAAGGCAATCAATTAAAAGCAAAAGTCTAACTAAAACAGAGTGCTCCTTACATGTTATCAAGACATTTAGGGAGCACTTTTTTATTTAATGTAAATGGTTTTGTTGTCAGAAGCGATCGTAAATTTAAACTTATTTGTTTTCTGAATAGCACTCAGGATATTCTGCACTGAATCTTCCATTTTGAATTTACCGGTATACAGGTCATTCAAGGAGATATTCCCTGCAATTACGAAATCGACGCCGTAATAAAGTTCAAGTTTGTTGATTATTTTTCGAAGAGGCTGAGAATCAAAAGTCATGATTCCATTTTTCCAGGTGGAATAATCAACACTTTTAACTGTTGTCTTTTCCAGTTTGTTGTCTTTTAAGAAAACTTGCTCATTTGGAGCCAGAAAGATGGAATGGTTTTCTTTGTTTTCCTCATAAACCTGAACCGATCCTTTCAGCAATGTTGTTTCAAAAAGAGATTTGTCGGCATAATCAAAAACGTTAAACTGAGTTCCAAGTACTTTGATGTTATATCTTTTGGTCTTGACTATAAAAGGCTTACCATGATTCTTCTTAACATCAAAAAAAGCCTCGCCGTCCAGAAGGACTACCCGTTGTTTTTGATTAAAAGAATGAGCGATTTTAATTTTGGAACGACCGTTCAACCAAACGGAACTACCATCACTCAATTTCATATGAACCTGCTGACCGGCTAAGGCCTCTATTTCTGTAAATTTCTTATCGTTGGAAATGAAGTTTTCGTTTTTTGATAGATAGAGTGTTGACATGATGAGTAAGGCAATGACTGCTGCATACTTCATGATACTGAAGGTCATTTTCCGGTGTTTCCGGTGTTTCAACCTATTCTTAAATTCAGCAAGCTTTTTAAACGCCAGCTCATCATCTCCTGGTCTATAGGAAAAGCTTAAAAGTCCCATCATATTTTGTATTTCAACAAAATCCTTCTTCAATGCTGGATTTGAATTAATTTCAGCTAAGAAAATATCTTTTTCGGATTGTGTCATTTCTCCGGAAAAATAGCTGTCAATTTGTTTGTCTGTATGATCCATCATTGTTTGTATTTGCTTGTAGAACGTTTTAATGAGTGCTTACCACTAAAGATAACTGATTAAATTTTTTTTAGATTGAAAACAACCTTATATCATAAATAAAGTAATAAATAAGGTAATGTAATTCTTTAACTTGATTTTTAGTTTGTGAAGTGCAATACTCATCTGATTTTCAACGGTGTTAATTGATATGTTCAATTTTGCTGCAATTTCACGGTACTTCAGCATGTCCATTCGGCTCATAATGAAAATTTCACGACATTTTACCGGCAGGCTGTCAATGGCATCATTGATGATTTTATCAATATTTTCTTCCGAAAGTGAATTGTAGGTGAAAGATTCAAGAGAGATTAGTTTGAATTCTATTTCAAAATTTTGTTGTACGGTTTTGTTGTGATTTTTTTCGATAATCTGACCTCTTAAAAAATCGATGCATTTATGCTTGATTAACGTAAAAAGGTAGGCATTTAAATTTAAAACCTTCGTCAATAAATCCGAATTTTCCCATAGATACATAAAAATATCCTGTACGATATTTTCAGCATCTTCCTCATAGACCACATATTCCTTGGCGAATCTCTTCAGCTTAGGATAATAGGCACAATAAATTTTTGAAAAATTGTCCTCCGGAAAATTCAGGAAGTCTTTACTCATGGAGACAAGGTTAGAATTACGGTTATCAACAAATTTTTTGTAAGGAATTGATTTATTGATCCTGACAAGAACTTGATGCAAAGTTAGAAACTCCGCGATAAAATGCAACCACCCTTCATACCTTTTTATTTGTTAAAAGGTCGTTATTGGAATTGAACAATCAGTGTAGACTTGTGTTTATTAAAAGGATGAAACTTTAAATTTGAACAATGAGCAAGACTGAAATTATTAAACAGATCATTCAGGAGGTTCTGGATGTGGATCTTATTGAAATAACCAATAGCGCACACCTCATACATGATTTAGGCGCCAGTGAAGTTCAGTTTGCGGAAATAATAAACAGAATTGAGGATAGATTCTCCATTATTCTCGGTTTTGAAAGTTTTGATATGACAGTTGAAGAGCTTTTAATTGTCGTTTTTTCAGAAATCCAGGAAGGTTCAGCAAAAATGTTGGCAAAACCACGCCCTTTGCACGATTCCTTTGTTCATCAGCTTTTACCAGGTTTGGCATTTAACGAAGGACTCCATCTTTTTAGAGACCTTCGTTACAAAAAAGATTTTGATTATATGCAGGGATCATCCGTTGTTCTGGATTTTGAACCCAGCAACCTCCCTTTAAAAAAAGGGTTGGATTATTTGTACGATTTATGGAATGGTTTATCCATTCAATTGAAGAGTGAAGATGTTTTTCCCAAAAGTCTGGATTATGAAATATTGGAAAAGTCAAACAAATTGATACTCCTTTTTTGTTTTCCAGAACCAAACGCTGTTGGTGAAGCATATTATTCCCTTTTCATCTGGAATAAGAATGAGCTTGAAAATGAAACGGTTAAGTATTTTACCCTTGAATTGAGCGACGAGAATAAGGCTGTTATCGGGCAATGGAGTAAAGAAGGAAAATCCAGTTTCCACGGTAGTTATAGGTTGGTTTTTACTCCAAGGCAATTTTTGGATGAAGTTTTGAAAAATCTGATGCCAAGGGAAGATAAAAGCGTCATTGATGAAAAAAAAGATTTGTCAGTAAATCCTCAGTTTTTAGTAGAAGGTCTCTTTGAAAAGGAACACATCTATTTGAAAATTATTACTGCTTTAGCTCATAAACTTAATTTGCCAGATTCTCAGATCAATCAGTTTACTCCTGTAAAAAGTATTGTTAAACAGGATATTATCGATGTGATTAGTGAAGTCTATCAAATGTATGGCATTGATCCTCAAAAGCACCTTTTCTTTATAAAACAGGATGTTGATCGATACATTAAAGATAAAAGTGTGCAAAATCTTACTTGTAGTTTGTTGGTAGTTAAAATCTGTAAGCATTTTGAGCATAGAATAGCCGGTGATTATGACAATCCCAAAGAGCTTTATCTGGACTATCGGGCTAAAATCGATTTGATTTCACAAAGCCCTGATTTTGGTATTTTATACAATTTTATCAGTCAATCGTACCCTTCTTTTATAACAGACAATGCTGAGCAACAAAAGATCAATAATAAACCCTTGTTGTACAAAGAAATCCTGACTATCCCTGATAAACATTTAGCTCATAATTATCCCATTGATCCGAGAGGGCTTTTTATTTGCCTGACTTCAGTGGCAATTGCGCATGCTAATTTTACACTTCAGGAAGAAAAAATGGCGAAGTATCTGGAAGCTGCAGTTTCGTTAAACACCAAATGGGGTCCGTATATCAAACCGGGTTTGCTGGATAAAATAGCCTGTAAACCAAAAGAAAAAAAAGTTAAATTCCGTAAGTTGAGAAAGGCTATGGATTCCAGATTGTTGGGGTCAATTTATAAGATGTTTCATGTATTGAGCCGGAAAGAATAATAGGTCTACTTTATTTCATAATGTGAACCCAAAATGTACGAGAAAAGCCGAATCGGTACTATTTTCTTTAACACACATGCCAACTTTTGATCAAAGGAAGCTACAATATATCTGTTCTTTGGATTTTTACTTTCAACAATTTTGACCATTTGTTTGGCAAGAACTATTGGATTCCAGCCTCCATTTTCATCTTTTTCTATTTGTGCCAACGATTTTTTAAACTGTTCTTCATAGGGACCTCCAACCACCGAAATGTTGGTTCTGTTTGCGGTATTACTGGTGTGAAAATCACCTGGGTTAACCACAACAACTTTTATATTGAAAGGTTTTAGTTCCATTCGCAATGCTTCACTCAAACCTTCAATGGCAAATTTGCTGGCTGAATAAAATGGTTGAAAAGGCAATCCCATCAATCCGCCAATGGAGCTGATATTTATAATGGTTCCCTGAGACTGTTTTCGCATGTGAGGTAAAACGGCCTGCAACATATAAACAAAGCCATTGACATTGGTCTCCATCTGACGTGAAAACAATTCGACAGGAGCTTCTTCTATGGGACCACCCAAATGCATTCCGGCGTTGTTGATCAGAACATCAATTTTGCCTTCTTTTAGAATAACTTCATTTACGGCATTTTTGATGGAGTCAACATTTAATAAATCCATTATCAATGTGTTTACAGCTGGATTCACTTCGCATTCCTTGCGAATGGTACCATAAACAATGTTTCCATTTTCAGCAAGCAGCTCAGCTATTTTTTTTCCAAAACCCGAAGAGATACCGGTAATTAGAATCACTTTTTTCATCAGATGATCGATTTTTGGTTTATATGAAACGAGCATGTTATAGGAACATGCTCGTTTTAATTAAATATTAGGACAATAGTCTAGCTGATAATTTTTAATTTTTTGGCTACAACTGTCATTTTAGTTACAGCTTCATCCACTTGTTCAAACGTATGGGTTGCCATCAGCGAGAAACGAATTAAACTTCTGCCAACGGGTACTCCGGGTGATAAAACGGGATTTACGAAAATGCCCATTTCCAGTAAAATTTTGGTCATTTTAAGCGCTTTCATGTCATCCCGAACCAATAATGGTATGATGGGTGTTTCAGAAATACCAGTATCGAAGCCATTATCCTGAAATGCTTTTCTGGCATAATTGGAGACAGCCCATAAGTGTTCGATCCTTTCCGGTTCACTTTCCATAATATCCAGTGAAGCAAGAACTGCTGCTGCAGATGCTGGTGTCATACTGGCACTGAATATCAATGAACGCGAATTGTGCTTGATGTAATTGATGATGTCAGCGTCTCCGGCAATAAAACCGCCCAAAGAAGCCAGTGATTTGGAGAAAGTACCCATAATAAGGTCTACTTTATCTGTCAATCCGAAATGTGAGGCTGTGCCGGCTCCTTTTTCACCGATAACACCCAGTGAGTGGGCATCGTCAACCATAATGGAAGCGTTGTATTTTTCGGCCAATTTAACAATCTCAGGAAGTTTTACTATATCTCCTTCCATAGAGAATATACCGTCAACAACGATCAATTTGACACGGTCGGGTTCGCATAATTTCAATTTGCTTTCCAGTGCCTCCATATTGTTATGGGCATATTTAATCACTTTTGCAAAAGACAAACGGCTGCCTTCGATGATGGAAGCGTGGTCAAGTTCATCCAAAAGAATGTAATCGTGACGCCCTGCCATTACAGATACAACACCTAAATTTACCTGAAATCCCGTGCTATAGCACAAAGCGGCTTCTTTACCAACCGTTTTGGCCAGACGTTTCTCCAATTGAGTATGAATGTCGAGTGTTCCATTTAAAAACCTGGAACCTGCACAACCGGTACCGTATTTTTGAGTGGCATTAATCGCGGCTTCTTTTACTTTCGGATGACTGGTAAGTCCCAGATAACTGTTTGACCCAAACATGATCACTTTTTTTCCATCAATTTCAACAATAGTGTCCTGTTCGGAAGCTATTTCTCTGAAATAGGGGTAAACTCCTGCATCTATTAATTTTTTTGCGGCATTATAGGGCGCAAACTTTTCTTTTAAAATTCCCATTAATTTCCTCAAATTATTTTGTCAATATTAAAGATAAAGTACTGAAAGTCATAATGAATGTTACTCAAAAAGTCAATGAGTAACTTGATTTTTCGTTACGTACGAATTTCATCATGGCACGATTTGCACATTTGCGCCCCAAAAGTAGTGATTAAACTCAAATATAAGTTAAATACATTGTGAAATAATTCGAATTTTCAAAAAAACAATTTACAGGCATTTCTTTTTAATTCAACATGAATGTGTAAAGCCTTATTTTTTAATGATTTCTAAAATCGAAGCTGGGTAGATTGCATTTTGTTTTCTTCACAGAAGTCAGAAATAATATCCAGAATTTCTGCGCCAAATTTTTGTACCTTTTTGTCTCCGAAACCTTTGATTAATTTCAGCTGGGAGGGTGTTCTGGGTAAATTAGCGCTCAATTCCTGAATGGCTTTCTGAGGCAAGATCAGGTAAACAGGTTGGTTCAGCTCCTTTGCCCTTTCATTGCGCCATTGTTTTAGTAAAATAAATAACTCAGGATTAAGAATTTCATCCGATACCTGAACTGGAATTTTAGCGGTTCGTTCCGGCTTTTTCTCGATGGTCGCTTTGGCACGTGCTTCCATATAGGTCTTTATAGTGAATCCTGTTTTACCGGATTCCAAACAGACTAACTTCTGACTAACTTCGTCTGTCAGTCTGTTTAAAGCATCTTTCAAGCTTTTTTTGATGGCTTTGTTGTCTGTTTCAATGATAAAACGTTCGTAGAAGCGGTTAAAGATAGCCTCGGTTTTTTCGAAATAGTACAAACAGGCTTTCGAAACTCGTTCATTTAGAGTATCGTTTTTTTCGGTATCCGGATTTTGAAGAAAAAGCTGATCTAGTTGTGACGAAAATTTTCTGGAAACATCCACAACGTTTTTGTAAAAGGTCTCGGTTGTTTCTTTGCAAATGTCTAAAGGTTTGCCTTCCAGAATGTTTTCATTTTCCCTGACCAGTTTTAAGCAATAATCAAGCCTTCGATGTATAGAAACAAAATCGTTTAACTCTAAAAGTAAAGTTCGCTCAAAAGCACGGCGGGATTCGGACAGTTGCTTTTCATTTGGTTCGTTGTTTTCAATATCTCTGGTGAATCCAAGGACAGAGTTATCAATCTTGATGCTTTTAGGGTTTATTTTTGAACTGAGGACAATACCTTCCAGCGATCGGCACCGGCTCAAGGCTACATAAACCTGACCATGAGCAAAAGCTGCATTGGCATCTATGATGGCATTGTTGAAGGTCAGACCCTGACTTTTGTGAATGGTGATGGCCCAGGCAAGTTTAAGGGGTACTTGTTTGAAGGTTCCAATTATATTTTCGACAATCTCATTGGTTTTTTCATCTATAGTATAGGTGTAATTGTTCCATTCAACGAGTCCTATATCGATTTCTTCCGTATCACCCGGGCAATTCACGTAGACGATACCATCCTTGATACGGCTGATGGTTCCTATCTTGCCGTTGAAGAATCTTTTTTCGTGCGAGGAATCGTTTTTTACAAACATCACTTGAGCACCCATTTTTAAAACCAGTTCTTGATCGGTTGGATAGGAGTACTCGGGGAAATTTCCGGAGATTTCAGCTCTGAAAGTTTGTTTTAAATCTTTTATTTTGTCCAGACGAAGTCCATTGATTTGATGAGCCTGATTGTTGTGTGTGGTCAGGGTGATATACCCTTTATTTTTTTCAGGATCAAAGTTTGGTATGTAACGTTTGTTCAGGGTTTCAATAGCATCATCATCCAGCCTGTTTTCGCGGATCATGTTGAGCAGGCGGATAAATTGCTGATCATTCTGACGGTAAATGTGTTTTAGCTCCAGGCTGATGAACTGTGTTTTACGTAAGGCAATACTGCTGAAGAAAAACGGGGTGTCGTAATAAGGTTTTAACAGATTCCAGTCTTCGTCTTTAACTACAGGTGCAAGTTGTTGGAGGTCGCCAATCAATAAAAGCTGGACACCACCGAAAGGTTTGTATTTGTTTTTGTACCGTCTGAGCACTTCGTCTACTGAATCAAGCAAATCGGCGCGCACCATACTGATCTCATCAATAACCAGTAAATCCAGGCTGCGGATGATGTTTATCTTTTCACGGCTAAATTTATTGATGGCTTTAGCACCCTCTTCTGTTTTTCCTGTTTCCGGTAAATGTGGCCCAAATGCCAGCTGGAAAAAGGAATGCAACGTGACTCCGCCTGCATTGATGGCTGCCACACCTGTAGGAGCTGTGACAATCATTCGTTTGGGTGAAGCTGCACGAATCCGGTGTAAAAAGGTAGTCTTACCTGTTCCGGCTTTACCGGTCAGGAAGATGTTGGTACCTGTAAATTGTACGAAGTCGTGGGCTAATTTTAGTTGAGGGTTTTCCTGTTCAGACATGGGTGAAGGGGTTGTAATGAAAACAAAGTTAACTATTATTGGGACAGTGAAAAATTTTTTATTTTAAATTCAAAAAAAAAGAATAGAGATCTGACAAATATACGTAATAATACGATAATAAAAAATATATAATATAATAATATATAAGCGACTAATTTTAGTTTCCGTGCTGTTCCGGTTTTAAATATTTCAGGATTTTTTCTACCTTTGCCGCCGAATTCCACCCGTTGGTGGAGACGTGTGCTTGAATACCACGTTAAAAAAACAAGAAAGTATGAAAAAACAAGTTTCTGTGGCCTTTATGGTCTGCGGGCTGCTGTTTACAGTATGCCTGATCGTCGCTAACCTCGTAGAGCAAAAATTAATCCAGATTGGTCCCATTGAAGCGACTGCCGGATTGTTGATTTTCCCCATTTCCTACATCCTGAATGACATTATCGCCGAAGTTTGGGGCTATAAAAAAGCCCGGTTAATTATCTGGTGCGGTTTTGCAATGAATTTTTTCGCCGTAGCCATTTTTCAGTTAAGTATCTGGGCTCCAGGTTCGGTCAACTTTACCCATCAGGCAGAGTTTGGACTGATCTTCGGAAACACACTCCGTATTGCGGCTGCCAGTTTTGTGGCCTTTTTGTGTGGTTCCTTTTTGAATGCCATGGTGATGAGTAAAATGAAGATTTTACAAAAGGGCAGGGGCTTTTCTCTCAGAGCAGTAGTGTCTACTATGGTCGGTGAAGGGGTTGATTCCCTGATCTTTTTCACACTGGCTTTTTACGGAGTTATTCCTACTCCTGCCTTGATCATATTAATTCTGACACAAACCGGAATGAAAACTGGTTATGAAATCATCATTCTTCCAGTGACTAATTTTGTCGTTAAGAAAGTCAAGAAGATTGAAGGTGTTGATGTGTATGATAAAGGTTTATCTTACAATCCTTTTAAACTCGCCGAGCTTTAATTTTCAATTCCATTGATTTTCGTACATTTTCTTTAACTTTGTAACTCATAAAGTTGAGTATCATGGATTATGGATTTGTAAGGGTTGGAGCAGCTGTTCCTCTTTTGAAAGTTGCAGATTGTGTTTACAATGCTGAACAAACTGAAAAGCTGATGTGTCAGGCTTCTGATGCGGGTGTACAAGTGGTTTGTTTTCCTGAAATGGGCATGACAGGTTATACTTGCGGAGACTTGTTTCATCAGAAAATTTTGATTGAACAAGCTGAAGCGGAGTTGTCGGGTTTGTTGGAACGTACTCAGGCGTTAAACGTACTTACTTTAATAGGTATGCCTGTACGCGTTGAAAATAGGTTGATGAACACGGCTGTTGCTTTCCAGAATGGAAAAATACTGGCTGTGATACCTAAAACATGGTTGCCAAACTATGGTGAATTCTACGAAAAACGTTGGTTTAGTTCTGCACAGGAGGTTAAAGCGACTCAGGTTACACTTTGTAGTCAGGATGTTCCCTTTGGCACCAATATTTTACTGAAAAACGGAGAAGCCTGTATTGGCATCGAAATTTGTGAAGACCTTTGGATGCCTGTACCTCCCAGCAGTTTTCATGCGCTACACGGTGCGAATCTGTTGTTCAACCTTTCAGCCAGCAATGAGCTGGTTTCCAAAAATGACTATCGCAAGCAACTGATTGCCCAGCAATCGACCCGTTGTATTGCTGCCTATATTTATGCTTCCTGCGGTTTTGGTGAATCTACCACCGATGTTGTTTTTGCAGGCAATGCCGATATCGTTGAAAATGGCGTGTTTTTAGCGGAATCTGAACGATTTTCCATTGAAAATCAATTGATTGTTTCGGAAGTTGATGTAGAACGTCTGAATGGTGACCGTATGCGTCATACCGGTTTTACAGCCAATTTCCTGCCTGAAGTGGGCAACAACTACCGTATTATTCCTTTTGCGCTGACTGAACTGGAAGAACAAAAAATAAGTAGAAACTTTGCGCAGCATCCGTTCGTTCCAACCGGGAAAGAACTGGAAGAACGTTGTCACGAGCTTTTCTCCATTCAGGTGCAGGGACTGGCTACACGTTTGGTACATACTGGTTGCAAGCGTTTGGTAATAGGCATTTCCGGTGGTTTGGATTCAACACTTGCTCTTCTGGTTGCTGTTAAGACTTTTGATAAACTGGGTATACCCCGAAACAATATAGAAGGCATCACCATGCCAGGCTTTGGTACGACTGACAGAACCTATCAGAATGCTGTTAGCTTAATTGAGTCCCTTGGAGCGAACTTTAGGGAAATTTCCATTTGCAGGGCTGTCGATCAGCATTTTATGGATATTGGTCACGACCCTTTCAAACACGATGTGACGTATGAAAATTCTCAGGCTCGTGAACGTACTCAGATTCTGATGGATGTTTGCAATGAGATAGGTGGCATGGTCGTTGGAACCGGCGATCTTTCGGAACTGGCACTTGGTTGGGCTACCTACAACGGAGATCATATGTCTATGTACGGTGTAAATGCTGGAATCCCCAAAACGTTGGTTCGTTTTATGGTGCAATGGGTAGCTGAAAATCAGGTGGATGTGGATTCTGCACGGATTTTGGCTGATGTAGTGGATACTCCGGTGAGTCCTGAATTATTGCCTGCCACAGCTGATGGAAAAATTTCACAGAAAACCGAAGATTTGGTGGGTCCGTATGAATTGCACGATTTCTTTCTGTATTATGCCTTGCGTTTTGGTTTTCAACCGCGAAAGATTTTGTGGATGGCTTGCAGGGCTTTCGACGGTGTTTATGAGCGCGATATTATTTTAGCTTGGCTGAAGACTTTTTATAAACGGTTTTTTGCTCAGCAATTTAAGCGTTCCTGTTTGCCGGATGGACCCAAGGTTGGGTCGGTGAGTCTTTCTCCCAGGGGAGATTGGAGAATGCCTAGTGATGCGGTTGCCAGGCTGTGGTTGAAGGATCTTGAATAATTTCACTTTTGGAAAAGAGGTAGAATCGCATATTTTTATAACTTTGCAGACGTTCTTCTAAAAATCATTAATTTTAAACACTATAAGGTATTATGCAAACAATTGACAAGTTTAATTTTGCCGGGAAAAAGGCGTTCGTACGTGTTGACTTTAACGTACCTCTCGACGAGCAATTCAAAATCACAGACGACAATCGCATCCGTGCGGCTTTGCCTACTCTAAAAAAGATTTTAGCGGATGGCGGTAGCCTCATTATCGGTTCTCACATGGGTCGTCCTAAAAAAAATCCAGATCCTAAATTTTCATTAAAGGTGATTGTTGCTCATGTTTCTGAACTTCTCGGTGTACCTGTTCAGTTTGCAGAAGATTGTCAAAAAGCAGATGCTCAGGTAGCCGCTTTGAAACCAGGCGAAGCTTTATTGTTAGAAAACCTGCGTTTTTATGCTGAAGAAGAAGGCAAAGCACGTGGTTTGGCAGAAGATGCTACAGACGAAGAAAAAGCAGCAGCTAAAAAAGCCATTAAGGAAAGTCAGAAAGTTTTTACAGCGAAACTGGCATCCTACGCAGATTGTTATGTAAATGACGCATTCGGTACTGCTCACCGTGCACATGCTTCTACAGCACTTATTGCTCATAGTTTTGACGTAGATAACAAAATGTTCGGTTATTTAATGAACAAAGAAGTAACTGCCGTTGAAAAAGTAATGAAAGATACCGCTCGTCCTTTCACAGCCATTATGGGTGGATCAAAAGTTTCTTCCAAAATTGAAATTATCGAAAACTTGCTGAGTAAAGTTGACAACCTCATCATTACAGGCGGAATGACCTATACTTTTGTTAAGGCTATGGGTGGCAAAATTGGTAATTCTATCTGCGAAGACGATAAAATGGACCTGGCTCTTGAACTGATGGAAAAAGCCAAAGCAAAAAATGTACGGATGGTTATGGCACTAGATGCCAAAATTGCCGACAAATTTAGCAACGATGCCATGACTGCCTTTGTAAATGTGGATGAAATTCCAGACGGCATGATGGGTTTGGATATTGGTCCAAAAACAGAAAAACTTTTTGCTGAAGTTATTAAAAGCTCTAAAACCATTCTTTGGAACGGTCCTACAGGTGTATTTGAATTCGAAAACTTTTCCAGTGGCTCTCGCTCAGTGGGTGAAGCCATCGTTGAAGCTACCAAAAACGGTGCATACTCATTAGTAGGCGGTGGTGACTCTGTTGCTTGTGTAAACAAATTTGGATTAGCCGACGGAGTCAGCTATGTTTCTACCGGTGGTGGTGCTTTACTTGAAGCAATAGAAGGTATTTTGCTACCAGGTATTGAAGCTATCCGCGGTTTCTAGTTTTTGATACTTTAAAAAAATGACTAAAGTTCAAAAGGCCATCCGCAACTCAGTAGCTGCGAGATGGACTGCTCTTTTCATCGTCTCGTTTACGATGATGGCGGCTTATTTCTTCACGGACGTGATGGCTCCGTTAAAAACCCTGCTCGAAAGCCAGAATGGTTGGAACAGCAGTGATTACGGATTCTTCACTAGTGCATATGGTTGGTTCAATGTGTTCTTTCTGATGTTGATTCTTGGTGGTCTGCTTTTGGATAAAATGGGTGTCCGTTTTACGGGAGTGACCTCCGCTATATTGATGGTGGTTGGGGCAGGAATTAAGTATTATGCCATATCTACACCCGCTTTAGCTTCGACGCTTATATTTAATATCAATAGTCAGGTAATGATAGCCTCTATTGGCTTTGCCATCTTTGGTGTAGGTTGCGAAGTTTCCGGTATTACTGTTTCAAAAATTATCGTGAAATGGTTCAAAGGTAAAGAAATGGCAACGGCTATGGGTATTCAGGTTGCGCTGGCCAGAATTGGTACAGCTTTAGCTATGGGATTTACCATTCCATTCGCGAATCTGTTTAAAACGTCAACTGGCGCTAATCTTTCAGCTCCTATCCTTTTAGGGGCGGTTGCTTTGTGTGCTGGTATGATAGCCTTTTTCATATATACCTTTATGGATAAGAAGCTGGATAAGGAAATCAGTGCCGCTTCAACAGGCGAAGAAGAGGAAAGTTTTCGTATATCGGATATCAAAGTCATTTTGACCAACAAAGGTTTTTGGCTGATCGCTTTGCTCTGTGTGCTGTTTTATTCCTGCGTATTCCCCTTCCTGAAATATGCCACAGATTTGATGGTGAATAAATTTCATGTAGATCCGGATTTGGCCGGGCTAATTCCCATGTTGCTGCCTTTTGGTACCATTTTGCTAACTCCACTTTTCGGTGGTATTTACGACAAGAAAGGCAAGGGTGCTTCCATCATGATTTTGGGTGCATTCATGTTGTTGTTTGTTCACTTGATATTCTCCGTTCCATTCCTGAATAACTGGATGCTTGCTGTTGCTTTGATGATTGTTCTGGGTATTGCCTTTTCGCTGGTTCCTTCTGCCATGTGGCCATCGGTTGCGAAAATCATTCCTGAAAAGCAACTTGGTTCGGCATATGCTTTGATTTTTTACATTCAAAACATTGGTTTGATGGGTGTACCTTTTCTGGTTGGTAAGGTGCTGGAAAATTTCTGCAAAACAACCACTGCTGATGGGGTCATTTCATATGATTATACGTTGGTGATGTTGATTTTTTCTGGCTTTGCAGCCTTGTCTATCTTTGTCGCTGTTGCGTTAAAGAGAGAGGATAAGAAGAAGGGCTACGGGCTGGAACAGAAGAATGTGATTGAATAGATATAAAGTCTATAAAATTGAAAAGGTCCAGGATTTAATAACCCTGGACCTTTTTCCATTTTATAAGATTTTCTTACTTCATTTCTTTAATAACTTCCTGATTTACTTTTCGTACATCCGCTTCCTTAATCTTTATGACTTTGCGGTCATAGGTCATCAAACCGTTTATTTCACCTTCTACATCGGTGGTTTGAGTGTAAACAGCTGCTGAGAATCCACGTGTTACAAAACCTTTTAGTTGTTCAGCATATTTGACGTATTCGGCAGTTACTTCATCGCTGTTCTTAAACTGAACATAGCCCCAATTCTTGTCATCAGACCAAAGATGTCCTTTTAAAGGCAATCCGATGCCACCATATTCACCAAGCACATTGACGCGGTTGGCATCAAACAGAGGCATTCCCGGACCTGGGTAATTATGAATGTCCAAAATATCCCCGCAAAACCTGTGATTTCCACCACTGGCAGAGTTTACCAGGCGGGAAGGATCGTAATTTTTGGTCCATGCCACCACTTTCTCTGTGTTAAATTGTCCCCATGATTCATTAAACGGTACCCAAACCACTACGCAGGGGTTTGAAGCCAACAGATCCATCGTCTCTTTCCATTCCTGGTAATAATTGTCAATGGATTCCTGAGTACGGTTTCTATCTGTTCCACCGTTAAAATCTCTGGGTGACCAATCGTTGCCATGATCGCCACTCGGCATATCCTGCCAAACCAAAATGCCTAACTGATCGCAGTGGTAATACCAACGGGCAGGTTCCACCTTAACGTGTTTGCGAATCATGTTGAAACCCCAGTCCTTGGTTTTCTGAATGTCAAACTTTAAAGCAGCATCGGAGGGTGCCGTATAAAGTCCGTCAGGCCACCAACCCTGATCCAGTGGGCCATACTGGAAAAGATTCTTGTTGTTTAGTTGCATGCGCATGATGCCATTTTCATCGCGTTTGCTGGAGATTTTCCGCATAGCGGTGTAGGAGGAAACTTCATCAATCTTTTTGTTTCCGGTCAATAGGCTTACCTTCATATCGTACAGAAAAGGATTCTCAGGACTCCAAAGCGTTGGATTTTTCACCGATAAGCGGAGTGCTTTTCCCTGAACGCCTTTGGCTATTGCAACAACCTGACCTTTTTCCAACAGTTTGACTTCAATTATATCGGATATTTTGCTTTCAGAAGTGGATACTGTTACGTCCAACGTATTTGTATCGATGTTGGAGATGGCTTTTATGTTGGTTACATGATTGGGCGAAACGGGTTCCAGCCAGACTGTCTGCCAGATTCCTGTCACTGAGGTATAAAATATGCCTTCCGGATTGGACACTTGTTTACCGCGGGGTTGAAAACCTTTATCGCAGGAGTCGTAGACACGTACAACCATTTTCTGGGGGCCTGAACCTTTCAAATAAGGAGTGATGTTAAAATGAAAAGGGGTATAACCTCCCTGATGACTTCCAATCAAAATATCGTTGATATATACGGTGGCCAACCAGTCAACGGCACCAAAGTTCAAAATGATATCCTTGTTTTTCCAGGAAGAGGGTACGGTAAAATTTCGTTTGTACCAAAGTTCATTGTCTGCACCAATGTTTTTTTGAACACCGGAAAGGGAGGATTCTATCGCAAAAGGAACCATAATTTTGCCTTCAAAAGTAGCAGGCTCAGTCAATCCTTTAGTTTGAATGGCATAATTCCATTCTCCGTTCAGGTTTGTCCATTCCGTTCGCTCCATTAAGGGTCGAGGGTATTCAGGTAAAACGTTGGATGGATTTATTTGCTCCCCCCATTGGGTTTTAATTTTTGATCCCGCAGCCTGCCATTGGGCAAATCCGTTTAATGCAATCAAACATAAGCCGATTACCAATACGTGTTTCTTCATTTCTTTCTTTTTTTTGAAATATAATTTCCTGCAAAGGTATTCTTTTGCAGCACATAACCCAATCTGGCAATTCCATTTTATGAATTTTGATGAAATCAACTATTAAGTGAATGGTTTATGCTAGACTTTTCTCTTTCTCTATATTTAGAAGGTGACAGTCCCATGATTTTGGAAAAAATCCTACTGAAATAGGCCGCATCCTGAAATCCAAGTTTTGGGTAAATTTCACTGATTTTCATCGTTGTCAACTCCAGGTATTGACAAGATTTTTCAATTTTGAGCGTAATAAAATATTTTATGGGTGACTGTTTGGTGTCTTCACGAAAACGGGTCGAAAAATGGGAAGGAGAAAGGTTGAATTGCTTGGCTAATTGTTGCAAAGTCAAATTGTTCTCTACATTCTCACGCATAAAATAAAGCACTTTTTCACTAAATTCATGATCACTTTCATTCTTGTTGCGTACCCGATGAAATTGTTCTTCAAACTTGAATGAGGCTAGAAAATGATACAGGCAAAGAGATGCATAGCTGTAATGACTGCTGTGATAGCTCAAAGCCAGGTTGTCGTAAATTTCCTCGAATAATTGTATTCGATCTTGTAAGCGGGAATTAGATTCAGGCAGAATCTGAATTGGCAACATGGGCGTATTAAAAAAGCTTCCTGCCAATGTTCCCTTAAAGTGTATCCAGTAAATTGTCCAGGGATTTTTAGCATTTGCACCAAAGCTGTAGGGCGTTTTTGGTGGCAGTACGATGTATTGATTTCCCTTAATCGGATAAGTTTTGTCATCCATTTTATACCAACCTTCTCCAGATGTGCAATAGATTAGAATGAAATAATCCACACCATCTTCTTTTTTGTTGTAGTGGTATTTTACTGCAGGGAAAAACCCGATTTTAGTGATGTATAAACTTTTTGACAAAGAACTTTTTTGACTGCTCATCAGTATTTCCGGACTGATGGAAATTAGACGCTGTCCCTTAAATCCCTCTTTTAACTTAGGCATAGATTCAAACGTTAAGGTATCGTTTATTGTACTATTGTATCGACTCAAAGTTACATTTTTTTTTATTCTTCTGATTGAATCATTGTGTGTTGAATCATTAAAAACTTATCAAAGAAATTTGCTATTTTAAATTTTACAGACTATTTTTGCACTCTCTTCCATGATCACAGATTTATTCTGAGTTTTTATAGGGTTTTTAGGTTTTTTCGGGTATTAGTAGTTATTTTTGATTCAACTTTATTTCATGTACCAATTTGATAATCGTATTGTTATGACTTTGGATGCCGGTGGCACCAATTTTGTATTTTCAGCTATTCAAGCAAACGAGGAAATTGTTCAAACAATCAGTCTGCCTTCCAATGCAGATAATCTTCCAAAATGTCTCGAAACTTTAGTGGAAGGGTTTACTCAAATAAAGAATGCTTTACTAGAACCTCCGGTTGCCATCAGTTTTGCTTTTCCTGGCCCAGCTGATTATGTAAATGGTATTATTGGAGACCTGCCAAATTTAAAAGCTTTCAGAGGTGGTGTTGCTTTAGGGCCTTATCTCGAGGATAAATTTGGTATCCCGGTATTTATAAACAACGATGGAGATCTTTTTGCCTATGGTGAAGCAATTGGCGGAATCCTTCCCGAAATAAATAAGAAACTGGCAGATGCCGGTAGCCCTAAAAGATTCAAAAACTTATTGGGTGTTACTATTGGTACTGGCTTTGGCGGTGGTGTAGTAACCAACGATCGTCTGCATATTGGTGATAATGGATCTGGTGGGGATGTCTGGGTTTTCAGACATAAGAAATACAGAAATTGCATCACAGAAGAAGGTGTTGGTATTGCTGCTATTAAACGGATGTATGCTGAATATTCAGGAGATCAGACTACCGTTCTTTCACCAAAGGATATTTGTGAAATAGCCTCAGGTGCCAGAGATGGTGATCAGGAAGCTGCTAAGAAAACATTTGCCGAAATGGGTGAAGAAGCCGGTGACACCATAGCACATGCCGTTACATTGATTGATGGATTGGTTGTTATTGGAGGCGGTTTATGTGGTGCTGCAGAGCATTTTATGCCGGCATTGATGAATGAAATGAACGGTTCCATTGGTAAGCTGGATGGTGAAACCTTTTCCAGGTTGCAAATGAAAGCATACAACCTCGATAACGAAAACGAATTGGATGTGTTTATTAAGGGTCATTCTGAAATGGTCACTGTTCCCGGAACTACCAAAAAAGTAAATTACGACTCAGCAAAACGCATTGGAGTTGCCATTTCCACTTTAGGAGCAAGTAAAGCTGTTGAACTGGGCGCATATGCGTATGCACTTCATACATTGGATGCTGTAGATACCGTGAAATAAATAGAAATTAATTAGTTAAAATAGGGCTAAAAAAATGGTTCCGGGATTTTTCTCCGGAACCATTTTTTTTACTTTCTGTACCAAGGTGTGAAATTCTCTGTATTTTTGTGAATATTCTGCTGGAATAGGATGCATCCTGAAATCCCAATTTTGGATAACATACACTGATTTTTTCAAAAATATAAATATGAAACGACTTATTTCAGTACTTTATTTATTATCCCTGTTTTATTTTAATGTCTATTCCGAGCAATACGGCACTTATGTAAAACCAAATATTGGTACCGCTCATTGCCGCTGGTTTTTCTACACTCCTGCTGCTGCTCCATTTGGAATGGCAAAGTTAGGACCTTCTACCAATGCACATTATGGAAATAAAGAAGGCTGGGAAGCTGTTGGATATGATGCCCGTGAGAATTCCATCGAAGGTTTTGCCAATTTCCATGAATTTCAGGTTGGGGGTGTTGTTATAGCGCCCATTACTGGCCAGTTACAGACCGTTCCCGGTTCACTTGAAAATCCGGATGAAGGTTACCGTTCCCGTTTTGACAGGACAGACGAATTTGCTACTTCAGGCTATTATTCAGTCCTATTGAAGGATTACCACATTAAAGCGGAATTGACAGCTACTAAAAGAGTTGGTTTTCAACGATATACTTTTCCTGAATCCAAAGAGTCTCATATACTGTTTGATATTGGGAACAGACAAGGTGAAAGTGGTAAAGTCAGAGATGCAGAAGTTACTATGACTAAAGATGGCCGCATTGAAGGATTTGTTATTACAGAACCCGAATACGTGAGGAAATACCAGAATGGAGCAACTGTATCTATGTTTTTTTCCGCTGTTTTAGATAAAAAACCACTTAAATGGGGAACATTCAGACACAGCGATATCCATGCTGGTGAAAAGAAGATCACTGGTGAAGGCTCCGGTCTGTATTTATCATTTTCTACCAAAGAAAATGAGACCATAACCGTTAAAATAGGACTTTCCTATACATCCATTGCCAACGCTCGTTTAAACCTGAAAGTTGAAGCGAACAATCTTACCTTTGACACTGCTAAAAAATTAAACCTAAAAACCTGGGAAGATTATTTAGGAAGAATACGTGTTGTATCAGAAAACAAGTTGGACAAGACCAAATTTTACACAGGCCTTTTCCACGCACTATTAGGTAGAGGTCTTGCAAGCGATGTAAGCGGAGCCTACCCCAAAAATAATGGCGAAATTGGGCAAATTGAACTTGACAGGAATGGCTTGCCTAAATACAACCATTACAATACCGATGCTATTTGGGGAGGATTCTGGAACCTCACTCAGCTTTGGGCGCTTGCTTATCCAGAATACTATGCCGACTGGATTCAAAGCCAGTTGTTGATTTTCAAAGACGCAGGTTGGCTTGGAGATGGTGTTGCCTGTAGTAAATATGTCTCTGGAGTCGGAACAAACTTCACCAGTCTGGCCATAGCTTCTGCCTATAATTGTGGAATTCGGAATTTTGATATAAAAACAGCTTATGAAGCAGCATGGAAGAATGAACTGACCTCTGAAAACCGCATAAAAGGAGCAGGGAAAATGGATGTAGGTCAATTTGTAAAGCGGGGCTATTCACCTTATATGGACAATTTGGGTAACGAATCAGACTCAAGTGGCTCTGGATTCGGGGCTTCGCATACCTTGGAATATTCATTCAGTGCTTTTGCTGTCGCTCAATTTGCCAAACAACTCCATAAAACTCAAGATTACAACCAATTGATGAAAATGTCAAATGGCTGGAAAAAGCTTTATGATGGTTCCACAAAATATCTATGTCCACGAAATTCGAAAGGCAAATTTATTGAAAATTTTAATCCAACAGAACCTTGGCGGGGATTTCAGGAAGGCAATGCCGCACAGTATACTTTTTATGTACCACATAATCCGGAAGCACTGATTGATACGATAGGCCGTGAAACATTCAATAACCGATTGGATAGTGTCTTTCTGTTATCTCAGTCAACTATTTTCGGCGCCGGTAAAACCATAAATGCCTTTGCTGGCGTTGCTGCTCTTTACAATCATGGCAATCAGCCAAATTTGCATATATCTTGGCTCTTTAATTTTTCCGGAAAACCTTATCTGACCCAAAAGTGGGTACGTGCCATTTGTGATCAGTTTTATGGTACTGAAGATATTCATGGGTACGGATATGGCCAGGATGAAGACCAGGGTCAATTGGGTGCCTGGTATGTTCTGGCCGGAATGGGTCTTTTCGATGTGAAAGGTCTAACTGAAGCAACTCCCCGAATGCAAATCGGCAGTCCGTTGTTTGATTCTATAACCATTCATTTGAATCCGATGTTTTACAAAGGGAAACAGTTTACTATTCAGACAATCAATAACTCCAAAGAAAACATTTATGTCCAACAAATTTCTTTAAATAATAATATATTGAGCAATCCATTTATTAATTTCTCAGACATTGTAAATGGTGGTCGTTTGGTTTTAAAAATGTCAAATGAACCTTTGAAATAGCAATGCTTTTACGTAATTTTACTTCATCGCCTCAAGTTGATCTATTGATTCTTGCTATGATCAATTTCCCGGATTTTTAGTATCAACATTTAAAAAATAAAAATATGATTTACATGGCAGATACAGCAGACCTGAATGAACTCAGAGATCTGTATTCATTTTTTCCCTTGGAAGGAGTAACAACCAATCCGACCATTTTACAACATTCCGGTCAAAAGCTTTCAGTTGCAATCGAAGGTATTCAGAAGTTGGTTGGCAGTGGAATGGTACACGTGCAGATGATTTCGTCAGAAGCTGATGACATGGTGCGCGAGGCAAAGAAATACCGCAGTTATTTTGATTTTGGTGATAATTTTTATGCCAAGATTCCTGTCACTGCCAATGGTTATAAAGCTATGAAAATTTTGAAAGATGCTGGTGTCAATGTAACTGCAACAGCCATTTTTACACAGCAGCAGGCTTTGGTAGCGATGAAAGCAGGTGCCGATTTCGTGGCTCCCTATGTGAGTCGTTTGGATAATATTTCCTCACACGGAATAGAAGTAGTTGGCGATATTGTGGAAAATATTGCCGAATATGGTTTACACGGTAAAGTATTGGCAGCAAGTTTTAAAACAGTTGACCAAATATACCGTGTCAGCATGGTTGGTGCACATTGTGCAACTATTGGTACTGAATTGCTTTACCTGTTGATTAAGCACCCGATGACTGATATCGGTGTCAAACAATTCGAGATTGATGCGGAAGGTTTGTACGATATTGAGTTTTAAATTCAATCTTTTTAAAAATTGAATAAAAGGAGGGGTTTAATTATTGGTGAAACTACATCCAGCGGAGCCAATGGATGAACAGGCCTGACAGAAAGTTACCTATCGTTTATTTGTACGTATTGTAGCTGACAATGTCATTCATCGGCTTGCGCTTTTTTTCTCTCAATGCATCTGTTGAGTATCCAAGAGTGATGATAAGTAAAGGACGACTGGAAGAAGGAATATTGAAAATAGTCCTGACCTTTTTTTCATTGAACCAACCCACAATGCACGTTCCCAAACCTTGCTCAGCAGCAGCCAACGTCAGATGGGCAGTGATAATGCCAATATCCAGGAGTGGAAAATGCTTCCTTTTCAGAAAGCTACCTACTTTGGAAGTCAAATTGGCAGACTCTTCCAGGATGATAATTTGTACTGGAGCCTGATTGGCAAAATTGTTCATCCCGATAGCCTTGGTAGAAATAGCTAAGCCCATTTTTTGCTTCAACTCCGTATCATTGACTACAATAAAAGACCAGGGTTGCGCATTGCAGGCAGACGGAGCCAAACAAGCCGCTTTCAGAATATAATCCAACTTTTCCTGCTCTACAGCCCTCGTAAAATCATACCCCCTGTCACTCTGCCGACTCTTCACCAATTCCAGAAATGTATCCATAATTTCAGCCTTTTAAATGAAATTCCAACAAATCCCTATTTCTCTTTCTTTAATTTTTCTTTCTTAAAAAAGCTCATCGCCCCACTTGGTTGTTTAAAATGGGAGTCAAGGTCAAGGCGCAGGTGTTGAGTCACACCGGAGCGTACTTTTCGTACGTGAGGATTGACGAATCACCTGCAACGCAGAGATTGCCTTCCATTTTAGACAAACACTTAGTCGAGTTTGAGGACTGCGAGGAAGGCCTTCTGCGGCACCTCCACATTCCCAATCTGCTTCATCCGCTTCTTTCCCTTTTTCTGCTTTTCCAGCAATTTCCGCTTACGGCTGATATCACCACCATAACATTTGGCAGTCACATCTTTCCGCACCGCTTTCACCGTTTCACGAGCAATGATCTTGGCACCAAGCGCTGCCTGAATAGCAATATCAAATTGTTGTCTTGGAATAAGTTCCTTCAGTTTTTCGCACATACGGCGACCCAAAGTATCCGCATTGGTGACATGGGTCAGGCAAGAAAGTGCATCAACAGGTTCACTGTTCAACAAAATATCCATTTTCACCAGTTTAGATTCGCGAAAACCGTTTGGGTGGTAATCAAAGGAGGCATATCCTTTGGAAATACTTTTCAATCGGTCATAAAAGTCGATTACTATTTCACCCAGAGGCATGTCGAATAAAATCTCAACGCGGTTGCCCGATATATAATCTTGTTTCACCAATTCTCCACGTTTTCCCAGACACAGTGTCATGATGTTGCCCAGGAATTCTGTTGTGGTAATCACAGAAGCCCGGATATAAGGTTCCTCAATTTTCTCTATCATCGTGAAATCGGGTAGGCCGGATGGATTGTGTACATCCAGTACATCTCCTTTACGAGTAGTTACAATGTATTGAACGTTGGGCACTGTCGTAATGACATCCATGTCAAACTCTCTTTCCAGACGTTCCTGTACAATTTCCATATGAAGCAATCCCAGGAATCCACAACGGAAACCAAATCCCAAAGCAAGGGAGGATTCTGGTTGGAATGTCAGGGAAGCATCGTTGAGCTGCAATTTTTCCAAAGAGGAGCGAAGATCTTCAAAATCTTCTGAATCAATGGGATAAACACCGGCAAAAACCATTGGTTTCACTTCCTGAAATCCTTCAATTCGTTTATCACAGGGACGTTTTACGTGGGTGATGGTGTCGCCCACCTTCACTTCTTTGGAAGTCTTGATACCGGAAATGATATAACCAACGTCGCCGCAACTCAATTCTTCGCGGGGAGACATAGTCAGTTTCAAAACACCGATTTCATCGGCATTGTATTCTTTTTTAGTTGCAAAAAACTTCACAAAATCACCGGTATGGATGGTTCCGTTTTTTATTTTAAAGTAGGCAATGATGCCTCGAAAGGAATTATAAACAGAATCAAAAATCAAGGCCTGAAGCGGTGCGTCGGGATCTCCTTTTGCTACAGGTACACGATTGATAATGGCTTCCAGGATTTCAGGAATACCTTCGCCCGTTTTACCACTTGCCCGAAGAATTTCTTCGCGTTTGCAACCCAGAAGTTCAATAACCTGATCTTCAACCTCTTCTGGCATTGCGCTGTCCAGATCTATCTTATTTAAAATCGGAATGATTTCCAAATCATTATCGATGGCCATGTAGAGGTTCGAGATGGTTTGAGCCTGAATACCCTGTGACGCATCAATGATGAGCAAAGCGCCTTCGCAGGCAGCAATGGATCGCGATACCTCATAGGAAAAATCCACATGTCCGGGGGTGTCAATCAGATTTAGAAGATATTTTTCACCTTCATGCGTATATTCCATCTGAATGGCATGACTTTTGATGGTTATTCCACGTTCCCTTTCCAGGTCCATGTCGTCCAACATTTGGTTTTCAGTGATGGCTATGGTGTTGGTATATTCCAGCAAACGGTCTGCCAGTGTACTTTTACCATGATCGATGTGAGCTATGATACAGAAATTTCGAATGTGCTTCATTAAGAAAGTCGCATTATGTTGTTATAGTTTGCAAATTTACATTATTTACAGGGAAGACAGACTATGTGGCAGCAAAATTTTAGTATTTTTGTCCGAAACAAAGTATAAATCATGACAGTAGCTGAGGTATCTAAGCTTTATGATCGTATTATCAATCAAATACTTCATTTCAATTTGAAAGAAGCATTTTCCAACCTGGGCTATTTGATCCAGTTGAATGGTTTCGGTCTGGCGTATGACAAGTTGACCGAAATGGAAAACAACTATCGATATATGCTCAAGTATCGGTTGGAGGGTTTTCCTGATCCGGACCGGGATAAAATGATTACTATTTTGCAAAAAAACGGGCTTGAACTGACGGATGAAACTTTTCATCTATGGATGACCAAGAATTCGTCCGATTACTATTACGACCGAATTCGAATTGACAGGGCCAGTGAAGGGGATTCGATACAACTGCTTCTTGAGAATCTCCGGGAATCGGGTGAAAAATTAACGATGGTCGAGTTGGTGGAAGATCAACAATCCCGATCCGTACAAGTGGCTCAGGTTGCGAAATACAGGGAAAGAACAGCCAACCGTATTTTTAATAAACTGTGGATATCAACTCCCTGGAATGAAGAAGATCGTTTGCTTGTCGTGAATCTTTTTAACGATCCTGCTCTGTACAATCATGAAAAGGCATTGTTTGTCACTGCTGTTTTTCTATCCCTGCAGAAAAGAATGGATCATGAAAAAATGACTCTACTGATAGATCTTTGTTCGCACGAACTGGTCGAAGTCTCTCAACGTGCTCTGGTGGTTCTGGTGCTTTCACTGTTTTTCTACGATGGTCGTATTTCCTTTTATAAGGATATTTCACCCCGGTTGACAGACGCTATGGAAAATCCGTTGCTGCGTGAATCATTGATCCGGGTTTTTTATCAGTTAATTCGTTCAAAAGATACGGAAAACGTGACCAAGCGAATGCAGGAAGAGATTCTTCCCGAAATGACCAAATTTGGAAACAGCATTCAGGACAAAATGCGAAACGGTGAAAATGATGAAGCACCTGATGAATTTAATCCGGATTGGAAAAATATGATGGAAAATACGGAACTTTCCGTAAAAATGCAGGAATTTTCCGACATGCAGCTAGAAGGTATTGATGTGTATATGAGTACGTTCTCCAGTCAGAAATCGTATCCTTTTTTTCAGGAAATGACCAATTGGTTTTTACCTTTTTATACGTCTCATTCCAGTTTGACCGATTTGTTTGAAAATAAAGCCATGGAGGGTGTCAGCGTTTTAAATGCGGTGCTTAAATCGGATTATTTGTGCTCATCAGACAAATATTCTTTTTGTTTCAATATCCTTCAGATTCCAGCCTCCTACCGAATGACGATGGCAAATCAAATTGGTGCTGACAGCGAAGCTTACGAAGAAATCAAGAAATCAGAAATGGGTTTAAATTCACATTTCAAAATGGAGCAGACTTCAAACCGATACATTCAGGATTTATACCGTTTTTTCAATATTTTCAACAGAAAGCGTGATTTTATAAATGTTTTTGCCTTGCCACTCGATTTTCACAATACCAAATGTCTGGGGCCCTATTTAAAATCTGAAAAGGCTTTAAAACGTATCGGTGTTTTGTATTTTAAAAACAATAATTTCAATCAGGCACTCGAAGTGATGAATCTTTTGGTTGTCAATCACCCGTCTGATGCCGATTTACAACAGAAAAGAGGGTACTGTCTTCAACAACTGGGGCAAAAGTCTTTGGCATTGGAAGCCTATTTACACGCCGATTTGATAGAGTCAAACAGTCTATGGACGGTAAAACGCATTGCTGCCTGTTACCGTCAACTCAAAAATCCTTTAAAAGCCCTTGAATATTACCGCAGGGCTGAAGAAATGGATCCGGGTAAGCTGGTTTTGACGATGAACATCGGGCATTGTCTGGTGGAAGCCGGTGACTATGCAGAAGCCCTGAAGTTTTATTTTAAAGCGGAAGTCTTATCCGATGAATCTCCCAAAACATGGAGACCCATAGCCTGGTGTTCGTTTATGTGTATGAAATACGATCAGGCCGCAAAATACTACGAAAAGATCTTGCAATTCAATCCGGGAATAGAGGATTTTATGAATGCGGGTCATCTGGAATGGTGCAAAGGTTTTCCTAAAAAAGCAGTGGATTTGTACAAGCGCGGTATACGTGCCACTCATACAGTTTTACCTGATTTTCTGGATTTATTTAAAAAAGACCAGGACGAGTTGGTCAGACACGGAGTCAATCCAGATGACATCTCCGCCCTTCGTGATGAATTATTGTATGAACTGGAAGAATAAAATGGTATGAGAAAAAGTGTTGTTTGCCTGTTTTTTAGTTTGATTTCGTTGGTTGCCACAGCAGCCGAATCGGATTCGTCCGTAGTTTTTAAAGCCTCTTTTCTGAAAAATGAGCTTCAGAACTATGAAATTTCCAGAGCATTGTACACCATTCATAAAGGCGATACAACTTCGTTGGAAAAACTTGGATTCCAGGCTGATGTGTATGTAAAAGACTCCACTGAGAATTATTACCTGCTCACCTGGCGGTTTTCAAAATTCAGAATTAATACCGATAATTTAAAATTAAGACAGTTGATAGCTCTGGCTAAACCCATTGAGATCAACTATCGGATCACTAAACCAGGAGTCTTGATTGACTTTTTGAACGGTGAAACAGTTACTACTTGTCTGGAAGAAGCTTTACCGCAAGTCTTATCAACATTTGCCAATCAAAAAGGGCCCGATAACAAAGCTGAAGTGGCCAGCATTTACGATATGCGCGAAACAGTGGAGACTTTGATGCTGAGAACCATCACTCAGTTTCATCAGGCCTATGGACTGGGCTATACGTTGGGCGAAATTGTCGATGTTCCAACTGTCGTAAACAGCCAATATACAACAAAACCAATCAACGGCATTATCCGCAAAAAACTGGTTCGGATTGATTCAGAAAATCATTTTGCTATTTTGTCTACTGCCACTTTTTTGGACAACAAGGAATTCCGTAAGGGCTTTATAGACTATATGAAAATAGATTCCATACCGGATTCCTCCATCAATCAGGAAAATATGGGCAGCGTTATCATGGATTTAACCACCGGATGGGTACTTTGGACTTTTGATCAGCGTGACACAAGGCTGGGCAATGATATTTATGGCGAATTAATAGAAATCAAGCATATGGACGATATGCCCCAAACAACAAAATAGATGTATATTGAAATAAAACCGTTTGGAAAATTGCCGGATGGTCGTGCAGTCAAGTTGTTTTGCATGACCAATGAAACAGGAGCCGTTGCAGAAATCACCAATTATGGTGGTCGTATTGTCCGAATATTGGTACCCGATCAAAGCGGGGCGCTGGTATCGGTGGTTAAAGGATTTGATGCTTTGGATGGCTATCTGGCCGATACTTGTTATCTGGGTGCAACGTGTGGCCGTTTTGCCAACCGCATCTCGAATGCGAAAATCATTGTAGAGGGCGAAGAGTACACCTTGGAAGCGAACAACAAGGAACATAGTCTGCATGGTGGCCCTACAGGATTTCATGCTCAACTCTGGGATGCTGCCATTGAAGGTGAAAGCCTGATTTTGACTTATATATCCAAAGATGGAGAAGAAGGATTCCCAGGAAATCTGAAAGTAGAACTTGCTTATTCCTGGTCTGAAACCAATGAGCTGAGCCTGGAAATTACTGCTACAACAGATAAAACCACCCCTGTAAATATAACCAATCATACTTATTTTAATTTAAATGGTTGTGGAGATATCTTAGACCATGAACTGAGATTGAATGCCAACCGCTACCTGCCCATCCATGCAGATGCCATTCCCACCGGCGAAATTCGTTTCGTAAAAGATACAGCTTTTGATTTTTCAACATCGAAAGAAATAGGAAAAGATATTGAAAAGGAAGAAGAACAATTGGTCAATGGCACAGGATATGACCATTGCTTTGTACTAGACAAAGAAGAATTTGGTGATTTAGTACTGGCAGCTGAAGTCTTTGCTCCTCAGAGTGGCATCACGCTGAGGCTTTATACCACCCTGCCAGGTATTCAGTTTTACAGTGGGAATTTTTTAAATAGTGACATTAGCGGCTCTGAAGGTGAGTCCTTTAAAAGTAGGCAAGCCTTTTGCCTGGAACCTGAATTTTTTCCTGATAGTCCCAACCAAAGCGGTTTTCCATCCTGTTTACTTAAATCGGAGGAAGCGTTTCAACAGACACTAATTTATCAATTTTATTGATTTTTAGATTATTGGATTGAAAATAAATCCGGTATAAAACATGTTTCATTTATTAAATGTGTTTTTTTAGGAATTTTATGTTTAATTTTGAGGTTTTAAAAGTTTTCTTATCAAAGCATTTATTAGAAAGTATGAAAGCACAAATTGCAATCCTTCTCTGTCTGTTTAGCTGCTCATTGGCTGCTCAAAGGGTGACTTTGGATATCAAACAAGACTATGTTCCTTCTATTACCATAAAGGGTGATACACTTATTTCTTCCATACAATATGGAAATCATTGGGTACTGGATGGTGTGGAACTTGAAGGCGTAAACAATCAGAAATTAATTGGTTTTAAATCAGGAACATATGTGGTTTATGTTATTGATATTTTTACTGGTTGTACGGCCTTTTCTGATCCTTTGAAGGTTGTTGCAAGTTCCATTTCGACCATTCACAAAAATGACCTGAATTTTAACATCTATCCAAATCCAACCAACGGATGGTTTAATGTTTCCATTGACCTTGAAAAGCTGGAAATGGTGACTTTGGAACTGATAGCTGTAGATGGTAAAAAACTGGCAGAGAAAAAATTTCAGCATAAACCTGGAAAACAAGAGGTTCAGTTTGGAAAAGCCAATCTTTCGAGTGGTGTTTATACAGTCAGGATCAATTTTGGATCAGAACAAATCATTCGAAAACTGATTGTCAACTAATCCTTCAAAGTACTTTTTTTTAATAATCATGCATCGGAAAATTTATGAAAAATAGTGTACTCAGCTTACTTCTTTTTCTTTTAGTTTTTACCAACTCTGTTTTAGCTCAAAAACTTTATTATAGACATGGAAGTATTCCATTAACTGAGAGCAAAGTTACTTTATTGGCAGGTAAACACAGGGGCGACTGTCAATGGCAATGTTCAGCGGATGGTTCTGAATGGATCAATATTGAAGGTGCAAAAAGCGATTCTATAAAAGTTGATGTGGTAGATGCCGGTTATTACAGAGTAGAAATAAGCACTGAAACTTGTACTCCATCGTATTCTGATACTGCTTTGATTACTTCGGCAAGCAGCACCAACGAAACAGGATATTTTACTGATAAAAGAGATAACCGGACTTATAAATGGGTTAAAATTGGAAAACAGGTTTGGATGGCTGAAAATCTAGGTTACCTGCCTGCAGTATCACCTTCGACCGATGGTTCTGGTACTGATGCCCGTTATTATGTTCAAGGTTATGAGGGTTCATTTACATTTGCCGCAAAAGCATCTGCCAACTTTTTGAAAAGTGGAGTTTTGTATAATTGGCCTGCAGCTGCAACAGCTTGTCCATCCGGATGGCACATACCGGGAGTGAAAGAATGGGCAACGCTTGCCAACTCTCTGGGTGGTAAATCTTCTGCCGGTTTTTCAATGAAAACAATTGAAAACTGGAACAGTTCCATTCTCAATGCGAACAATATGAGTGGTTTTACTGCTCTTCCAGGTGGTGCCAGACTGGCATCCGGCGGTTTTTCTACAGCCAATCAGTTATCTGCCAATTGGTGGACAGACTCACTTAGTACAAACTCATCTGAGGCTTTTGCTTGTTCTTTATATCCCAATAACACGGCATTGAGTACTTATAAATCCAACCTTCAGAATGGCTATTCCATTCGTTGCGTCAAGGATTCGGTGGATATTCTGGAATTGACAGTCACGGTGCCCAATGGTGTAGATCCAAATGCTGTTACTTTGAGCTTCCCGGCGTTGAAATACAATAAGAAACTGGCTGTATCGTGGATAAATGATGATGGTTATTCACCCTGGAACTGGATTTACAATCTGGTCAATAAGAAATTTGTTTCAACCGGTGCAGGCACTTTCCATTATGGAATGGCTAATTCTACCGGTTATTTACCTAAAAAATTTCTGGAATATACCGATGGGGCAGGAGTAAAGCATCGATTTGCTTCAACTGTTGCCGTATTCTCCCATGTATTGTATGCTTCGACAAGAAATTCAGATCTACCGAGCAATATTTGGTGGGCCTCTCCAAAGGAACTTAGAATGATGGCTGATTTCGGCATTACTACTGCTTTTCATGATTTAAAAGATGGTTACAATGGTGACGAAATTACTGATAAAGCCTCCTTTGACCGTACGATTGTATTGAATGCCCAAGTAATCAAGGATATGACAGACAGGGTCCCAAAGATTCTGGCTGAACCTAATGGAAATCATAATTACCTTACGTGGGGAATAGGCAGTGATTTTGTTCAAATGCAGGTTGCCCAAGCTGATGATGTCACTACTGCCGTAAAACCTTTGTCTGGTAATATGACACTGGATAAGAATAAACTGAATGTAAAACGACTTTTTTACGATGGTTCGAATTTTGTAAAAGACCGAATCAATCAGTTAAAGACCGAATTAAGCGGAAATCCGACTGACAGAACCTGGATGATTTGCGGAAATCATGACGCTGCTGCTTCTATTGAAGGTGCATTCTTTACACAAGTGGACAGTTTATACGGAGCCTCTGGCAACGATGCCGTTTGGTTTCCATCTCTGGACGAGTTTTATGAATACTGGTACCTGCGTAATCATACCAGCTTTACCAAAACCGTCAAAGGACAACAGATCAAATTTAAATTTACACTTCCAGATGTCAAGAACTTCTATTTCAACAATATTTCAACCATGTTGTCCGGGATATCCGATACCACAGGTGTGAAAGTTGAATCTTCGGCTATTTGCAACGGTACATCCTATTCAATCAGTGATGGTAAATTGCTTGTAAATCTGGATTACAGTACGGATTTGATTCCGAAAGTGGAAAAATACCTGAATCAGTTCAAGGCAACGACCAGTACTTCCGATCTGGAAGATGCCCAATATTTCACTCAAATGCTGAAACCCGGCGTTCGGGAAGCCTATCAGGATCAACTAAAAGAGTACGTTTCCGGACCGGTATTGCAAAGTTTATCCCTGAATGCAGGAGCTGCATCTACAAATAGCAGGTCGGTGGTTGTTACTTATACATTTAAAGGAGCAGCTACTTATTATATGATTTCTGAAGATCCCACTTTTGCCGGTGCTACCTGGAAAGATTTTGTTTCAAGTGTTTCACTGACGTTGTTAAATACAGGAGGATCCCATACGGTCTATTTGAAATTGAAAAATAATTTTGATGTTTCATCTGTTCTTAGTGCTTCCATTGTTTATAACAAGGTTCCCTTTGCCCTTAATTCAGTCAGTATAAACAATGGTGAAGTAAGTACTCCAAGTACAGCAGCGAAGGTAACTTTGAACCTGGCTGGTGATTCTCCCACGTTTTATAAGATTTCTGAAAAACCGCTGCTTGGTGATGCCACATGGACTCCATTTACAACCAGCATCATCAATTTTACCATGTCTTCGACGTTGGGTAAAAAGACAGTTTATGTGAAAATTAAAACCGACACTGAAGAAAGTAAGACGGCATCCGGTAGTATCAATCTAACGGAGCCTGCAGGTTTAAATTCCATATTAATTGATTCAGGAGCTGTAAAAACAGAAGTTTTAGATGTTAAGGTGGCATTCAACTTTAAAGGTTTGCCATCTCATTATATGCTGTCTGAAGTGCCGGATTTCAAAGGTGCTTCCTGGATGACTTTTGCAAATCCTGTATCCTTCAGAATATCTTCTGAATACACTGTAAAAACTATTTATGCCAAGGTTAAAGATGTTGTTGGAGAGTCAGCCGTTTGTTCAGCCAAAATTGAATTGAAAAAAGTAAGCCCTGTAGGTCGTAAAATTGTATTTGCTCCTGTTAATGAGAATAATGATCAGACTTATGCAACGCTTGCTAATAAAACAGTGTTAAATCTTTGTACAACCAAACAACATGAATCATTTGAAAATTTTATTCTGAAAGATACAGAAGGTCAACCTTGGGCAACTCGAATTGCTAAACCGAGCCAATTACCTCCGGTTTTTGTTAACGGATTGGCACATATTTCATCAAATGATGCTTCCGGGTTGGATGATTCCGGGGTTTATCCGGCTAAATACCTAAAAACGTATTTTGGAATTGATGTTTGGAATGAAATTTCTCCTGCCAAACGTGGTTTTAGAATTCAGATTGAACCAGGAACTTATAGCATGAATATTTTGCTTTCTACAGCGAACCAGGATATTATAGATTCACAGGGTAGTATTGTTTACGATGCCAATGGTGTTAAGGTTTCACCTTCAGGTATTCCACTCAACAACAAGCTAACCTATGTGACTATGCCAAGGGTGGTAGTAGGTGAGGATGGTTTCCTCGATTTTGGGGTATCTCAGAAAAAAGATTTCTTTGCAGGTTTCAATTTATTGGAAATAATACGAGTCAGTTCAAGCACCACCATACCGGTAAGTACTGTTCCATTGGATTCCATTTCCATTAATAACGGAGCTTCAACGGTCTCATCACGCAACCTTACTGTCAAATTTATTAACAGAGGAAATCCGACTCATTACATGCTTTCGGAAAGTGAAGATTTCACTGGTGGCACCTGGCAGACTTTCTCGTCACCTGTTTCGTATCAATTATCTTCCGGTTCCGGAACAAAAGTTCTTTATGCCAAAATTAAGGATGCCACCGAAGAATCAGGTGTAATTTCAAAAACCATCGAATATAAGGTCATAAGTCAGGTAGGCCGTAAAATTGTGTTTGCTCCTGTTGCTGAACATTATCTGCAGACAACCTATGCCGAATTACCCGATGGGACTGTTCTAAACCGTTGTACTCCCAAACAATTTGAAGACTGGGATAATTTCAGCTTAAAGGACTCCGATGGAGAACCCTGGGCTACCTTAGTATACAAGCCAACTTCATTGCCAAAAACTATGACTTTTCAACTTGAATATCTTGGTGGTTACAATGCTGATTCCGCAAAACTGGTGGGTAAAGCAGTACCTTATCCCATCACCTATATCAAAAAATACTTTGGTATTCAGAACGCGACGCTATTATCTCCTGCTAAAAGCGGTCTTCGGTTCCGCATTGAACCTGGTACCTATACAGTCAGGATTTTAATGTCAACAATCAATGCTGATTTGATTAAAAATCAGGCTGCCATTATTTACGAAGCAAATGGGATCACAGCAAGTCCATCCGGTTTAACAGTAAATAATCCAGGAACGTTCGTAGAGTTGAAAGATGTAGTAGTAGATGACAAAAGAGTACTTGACTTCTATATAGCTCAGACAAAAGGGCTTTGTGCAGGTTTCAATTTGTTGGAGATTGTAAAATCAAAATAGCAGATTTAAGAAGGGCTCAAATCAAAAAAAAAGTCCTGAAAACTGTTACCGGTTTTCAGGACTTTTTTAGTATGTCTAATTCTGGATAAATTTTCCAAAGAATCTGTGGTTTTTGGATTCAATACGAACAAGATACAATCCTGTTGGAAAAGCCTTTGTATCGATGATAGAGGTCTCTGCATTTAAGGTTTTCCTCAGGATAGATTTTCCTTCCGTATTAAATATTTCCAGTTCATATTGATCAACTTCATAGCCAATACTGATTGTTAAAGCACCGGAAGCGTGGTTTCTAAAAAGATCAATGGATTTAACTGGTAACTTAGGTATATTTTGCGCCAAAGCTTCCTGTTTGAACCGGATCAGATAAATGGAGGATTCATCGATAAAAGTAGGTTCATTGGAGAATGTTTCACTTTTAGATTTTAGGACTGTTCCTGAACTGAAATCTCCAAAGACAAAAACAGCTCCATCTTTGTCAGAAACGATCGACTTCAGGGATTGTGTCTCCGATTTCGGGAAACATTTTGCCCAAACAGGAATCCCCTCATTATCGATCACACAGATGAAAAAATCGCCATAACCGGAATTGGTTGATCCACCTTTAATGACAAGATCTCCCAATTGAATACTGTCACTGAATGCAGTTCCCAGAACGGCTAAATAAAGTGGACTTATTCTGGTTAAACCCCAGGAATAATCGGCTCCATAACCACCGTAAGATTTGGCCCACACTACATTGGCAGAAGTATCCAGTTTAGCAATGTACAGGTCAGCCATACCATTGTTCTGGATAATAATGTTGTCAAAAGTCAAAGTGTCTGTCTTGAATGTGCCAGTTATGAACAGGGTATTTGATAGGGTGTCAAACGAAGTTCCATTGAGCAGAGCATGTTCATTTTTGCAGAAAGTCTTGGCCCATAGAGCCGTACCGCTGCTGTCTGTTTTAGCGACATACACATTGTGATTTTCCTTGGGGCTAGTATTTTCCATGTAGAAATCACCAATGTGGATGTAATTTGAATAGCTCCCTGCCATATAGAGGTTCTGTGCATTGTCGATGGCCAGTATTCCTCCGTAGGGTTTTACCCAGATTTCATTACCATTCGAATCCATCTTAAGCGAAAACATTCTGTCCGGATAGGCGGAATTGATGGTTTGGTGAAGGGTTGGAATCGTTAAACTGCCATAATAATTACCACCCAGATACACGTTTTGGTTAGAATCCAGCACTATGGATGCATCACTGGCGTATGAGTAGCTTTTAGCCCAAAGGGGATTCCCGTTTGAATCCGTTTTTGTCAGGAATAGGTCGTAGAAGAAGAGTGATTCTGGTAAGATACTTGAACCGAACGTCATTTGATATCTAAAGGTGCCTGCCAGGTAGATGTTGTCGTTTGCATCAATTGCCAGGCCTGTGACAGTGACAGAACCTACACTCTGGAATGATTTGGCAAAAAGGACATTGGCTAAAGAATCCATTTTTACCAGAAATAGGTCGTTTGATCCTTGGTTTATCAGCGTATCTACACCAAAAATCAGTGTATCGCTTTTAAAAGCTCCGACAAAGTACAAATTCCCATTTTTGTCAACGGTCGATTTTTGGACGACATCTTCGTGTCCAGCCAGAAAATTGATGGCAAAATCAGGGATTAACGATTGCGACTTGCTTACACTTGTTATACTGAGTAAAAGGGTAAGCAGTAGTAAGGATTTAGTAGAGGTTTTCATAAGCATACAGTATTAAAAATAAACTGGGGATAATACGCTCGAAATCTGAATGGTTACATCCTTTTTATTACTTTAACAAAGATAGTCTTTTTTTTGAGAATTCCTAATTTTCAGACCTTTATATTTGCTTGTCTGGTTCTTTTGATGGCTCTGTTTATTGGGAAGTATCAAGCTTCAATGAGTGATTAAGAAAATTCGACCGCAATAAATGTTGGATATTTACCGAAAGGGTTATATCTTGTGCGTGTTAAAGCTCCAAATTATTGCCAAATGTTCCGGTTTGTATTTTAGCGAAAAAAAAGATTCAACCATGAAGTATTTTTTGACACTTTTCATTCTTAGTTTCATTTCTCAACCTTTCTTTGCGCAAAAGGGACTATACCGTTTATTGGTAGGAACCTATACCAATACGGGAAAAAGTGAGGGTATCTATGCTTTTGATGTGAATGTGAAAACGGCCACTTTTACTCAAAAATCAGTTGCGACAGGTATTATAAATCCAAGTTATCTGACCTTAACACCCGATGCGAAATTTTTGTATGCTGTGAGTGAAGATGGTAAAAACAGTGTTGTTAATGCCTTTTCCTTCAACAAGAATACATTTGAAATGATGTTTTTAAACCGATCTCCTGCAAAGGGGTTGGATCCATGTTATATTTCAGTAACCAAAAAACACGTATTTACAGCAAACTACAGCAGTGGAAATGTTTCGGTTTTGGGGAGAAAATCGGATGGTACTTTGACTGAGGTCTTGCAACAGATTCTGCTTTCAGGTAAAAGCATCAATACGGAACGTCAGAATGAACCGCATGTACATCAGGTTCTTTTTTCGCTGGATAAAAAATACTTGATTATCAATGATTTGGGAACGGACCATGTTAATGTTTATACGTACAAATCCAATGCAATAACTGAAATTTTAACCCCCTGGGATACCCTTGCTGTAAAACCGGGAAGTGGTCCAAGGCATGCTGTGTTTAGTAAAAATGGAAAAAGACTTTATCTACTGCAGGAATTGGATGGAACCGTTTCTGTGCTGAAAATGCAAAAAGGCAAACTTAACCTGATTCAGGAAACGACTGTGATGCGCAAAGAAAATAAAAAGGCCGGAGCTGCGGATATCCATCTATCACCAGACGGCAAGTTTCTTTATGCTACAAATCGTGCTCCTGAAAATACAATCACTTGTTTCTCTGTGGCTAAAAATGGCCGGTTGGAATTCAGGCAACAAGTTTCGAGTGGTGGAAGCGGACCTCGCAATTTTGCACTAACAGCGGATGGTCAATATTTGTTTGTGGGAAATCAATATTCGGATGCAATCGATATTTTTAAGCGGAATATTAAGACTGGTTTTTTGACAAATACTGGAAAAAAAATAATAGTCGGAGCGCCTGTCTGTTTGGCGTTTTTTTAGTTAGGTAAAATGCAAATTACAAGGTAATTGTCTTAGAAATAGAAGCCCCTTTATAGTCTACAATTTGAATGATGTAAGCTCCTTGAGTTAGATTTTCGGTGTAAACCTGATCTTTATTCCAACGAATCGCTTTCTTTTGACCATTGATCGTATAAACGAAGATATCCTTAATCGATTTATCATAGGAAATGTTTAGAATACGATTTTCTGTATCGTGATACAAGCTGAGTGATTTTTCATTTTGAAAGTTTTTAATGGATGAATTGATGTTGTAGGTGTTGTTCATGACTTTATTAATATCCGATTCAGAAAGCATGCCTTTGAAAAGATAAAGTTCATCCATTTGACCTTTCCAATAATCTTTGTTGGCTTTGTGACCACCGATTCTAAAACCACCGGTGCAGGTTTCGAATGCAGCGGCTGAATAAACGGTTGTGTCTTTTTTACCGTTGATGTAATAGGTTATTGCCCTGGTGGCAGGATTGCAAACAATGGCTACATGTTGCCATACATCACGCTTGAATGTGTTTTTTGTAGAAAGATTGGCACTTGCACTCAGAAAGTTGTTAAAGTAGGTCGTGGTGCCGTCGTATCTGGTATACAGTGCCACACGACCAGCGGCGTCACCGGGTCCGTCTTTCTGGGCAAGAACTATTTGTTCGTAAAGAGCACCTGTCGCAGGAACAGTTGTCGCTGTGTTTTTTAACCAGGTACAAACGGAATATTGTTGGTTGTTTGGATTTAAGATACCTGTCGTGGTTAAATCCAGATATTGATTAATGCCATTCAGTTCTAGTGCATCTCCCACTTGTCCTGCTGAAAAGGTAAAACCATTAGTCCCTGTCAGCGTATAAGCATTTTTGGATTTATCGTTCAGGTCTCCGTTGAATGGATAGTAGAAAGATAGTTCAAGCGGCGTATCGTCAATTTCTACAGGGACAGTTAAACCCACTTTTTTAGCCCATGTATTCCAAAGTGCTTTCAGGGAATGAACGATGTCCGGATTTTCTGCTGCTACATTTTTTGTTTCGGAAAGGTCATTTGCCAGATTGAAAAGTTGCCAGTTTGTTCCATTTAGGGCAACAAGTCTCCAGTTACCGACACGAATGGCACGTCCGCCTTCGTGTTCCCAATAGATGGCTTCGGGTTGTGTGCGTTGCTTGTCATTCAAGACCTCCACCAGACTTCTACCTTCATAGGGTTCAATGGCATTGGATTTGTAGGTAGTAGGGTAGGTGGCTCCAGCCAAATCCAGACAGGTTGGCATAATGTCAATGACATGTCCGGCTTGTTTGGTTATGCTGTTATTTTGTGTCTTTAAACCAGCCGGCCATTGAACAATCATTGGGGTCGATGTTCCACCATGAAAAGGCTGAGCTTTCCAATATCTGTAGGGTGTATTTAGAGCTCCTGCCCATGATTCGCCAATGGCACCCATACAAGTCTCACCACCAGGGGTTGGATACTCATTGGGGTAGATCATAGCAGCACCACTACGTGTCATGGATGGACGGTCAAATCCGGCGCTGTTGTAACGTTCGGGTGAAGCACCGTTGTCGCTCATAAAGATAATCACGGTATTGTCGTATTCACCTGTTTCTTTTAGTTTGGCTATGATTTTACCAATGCCCTGGTCTGCACAATCCACCATGGCTGCGTGTGTTTCCATACAGGATGCCTCATAGGCTTTTCGGGTTTCGCTGGCCCATGATTTTCCAGATTGGTTGGACGATACAGGTACTTCAGAGGCATCGATCAAACCAAGCTCAACCATACGTTTGTAGCGATTTGTCCGCAACTGATCCCAGCCACCGTCGTATTTTCCTTTGTATTTTGCGATATCCTCCGGTTTAGCTTGCAAAGGCCAGTGAGGAGCGGTATAGGCCACATACATAAAAAACGGTTCAGGCTTTTTGCTGCAAGTATCAATCATATCGATCGTTTTCTCAGTCACAAAGTCCGTCATATAGAAATCACTTGGTACTGTTTTAATGGGTGTTTCATTGTGAACCAAGCTGAATGGATCAAAGAAATTTCCAACACCCCAGATCATTCCCCAGTGCTGATCAAAACCACGGTTGCATGGATAGGAGGGTAAGGGTGCAAAATCACCATAATCGGCCTGATGAGCCAGCCATTTCATCTGTTCATCATTCGAGGCACGACCTTGGGTTAATGAAAGGTGCCATTTTCCACTCATGGCGGTATTGTAACCATTTTGTTTTAAAACCTCAGCGATGGTCACACAATTATTTGAGAGGCTTAATCCCATTCCGGTGATTCCAACCTCTTGGGGGTAACGACCTGTCAATAAAGCAGCTCTGGATGGGCAACTTCTGGAACAATTGTAGAATTGTGTAAAACGCAATCCATTTTTTGCAATGGAGTCAATGTTTGGAGTATTAATTTCGCCACCAAAACATCCTGGATCAGAATAACCCATGTCATCCAAAAGGATAAGCATAATATTGGGTTTGGGATTTTGGGCAGCGGCTAAGACTGGAATGAGAGACGCAAATATTAAATGATTTTTCTTCATAAATAAGTATGTTTTTCAGGATGTATCTTGAAACCAAGTATGGTCAAGACTTAAATTTTATGTTCAAAAATAGCACAATTAATTGATATACACTTTCTCCAATTTGGTCAATTATGGACAAAGCCTATTCAAAAGGATAAAGTAAGTCTGAAAAAAATAGTTTATACTTTTTTTTTACAAAAAAAACCACTTTATTTGTAAAAATTAATAGACTTATTAAATAACTCAATTAATGCCTCCTGTAAAATCCATCTCCACCGAACAAGCCATCCTCGAATCAGCCGAAAAACTATTCCTGGACAAAGGCTATGCCAAGACCTCCACCACGGAAATAGCCCGCCTGGCAGGATGCAACCAGGCCTTGGTTCATTATTATTTCCGTTCCAAGGAAAACCTGTTCAGAGTCATTTTTGAAAACAAGGTAAAAATGTTTGTTTCCTCCATACTTCAAATCAGTGAAGAAGGCATATCCTTCGAAGAAAAGTTGAAAAGGCGCATCAGCTCGCATTTTGAAATGCTGAAGGCGAACAAAAAATTACCCATATTGTTGTTTAACGAAGTCTCTACCAATGCAGAATTGGCTCAGAAATTGGTAGAAAACATAGGCTATTTGCCTTTATCCATTGTTGCACAAATCCAGCTTGAGCTTGATGAAGAATATAAACAGGGCCGTATTTGCAAAACCGATGCCAAATCCTTGCTGTACGCCATTTTTTCCATGAATGTCATGGCTTTTATGTCGGCTCCCATTTTGAAATTATTGGTACATGCTACGGATGAACAGTTTGAACATCTACTGGAGAAAAGGAAAGCCGATAACATAACGTTTATCTTAAAGAGTTTAAAACCTTGATATTTCTACGATGAAAATACTTTCAAGCCTACTCGTTCTGATTGTCTGCTCTCCAATAACCGCCTTTGGTCAGCTCACCATTGACCAATGCCAGGAAAAATCGAAACAGAACTATCCGCAAATCAAACAGTTTGAACTCATTGAACAGTCCAGAGACTACAACTTGTCCAATGCTGGCAAAGCCTATCTGCCTCAGGTGGCTTTAACAGCCAAAGCCACGTATCAGTCGGATGCCATCAATATTGATATGCCTTTGTCTTCGACCAAAACACTTTCCATACATCAAAGCAAGGACCAGTATCAGGCTGCGCTTGAAGTAAACCAGATGGTTTGGGATGGCGGCATCACTTCCACTCAAAAAGGCATACTCAAAGCCAACGCTGAAATAGAAAAGCAGCGACTGGAGGTTGAACTTTACACCATCAAGGATAGGGTGAACCAACTTTATTTTGGATTGTTGCTTATTCACGAACAATTGCTGCAAAATTCCATTTTGCAAGATGAATTACAGACAAACTTCGACAAAGTAAAAGCCTACGTCAAAAATGGAGTGGCCAATCAGTCCGACCTGGATGCCGTGAAACTGGAACAGCTCAACAACACTCAAAGGCGAACGGAGTTGCTCAACGCCGAAAAAACATACCGCGAAATGTTATCAGCCATGACAGGTGAAGGAATACAGGAATCAACCATGCTTGTGAAACCCTCTTTATGGACTCCAAACGATACCGTAACAACAATCAAAAGACCTGAACTGAATTTGTTTGAGAGTCAGCTCAGTTTACTCGACAATCAGAGTCAAATGATCCAGACAGGTATTATGCCTAAATTGGGTTTGTTTGTGCAAGGTGGTATTGGTAAACCCGGATTGAACATGCTCAGCAGTGATTTTTCGCCTTTTTATATTGGCGGTATCCGTCTTTCTTGGAATATTAGTGGGCTTTACACTCAAAAAAATAGCCTCAGTAATCTGAAAATCAGTCGCTCCACGATTTCCAATCAAAAAGAAACCTTTCTGTTCAACAACAATCTGAAAATAAACCAGCAGAAAAATGAACTGGATAAATTCAGAGAGTTGATTCAGAATGACGACGAAATCATTCGATTGCACACCAACATCAAAAAGGCCAGTGCCGCGAAAGTGGAAAATGGCGTACAAACCGTGACAGACTTACTTCGTGAAATCAATGCAGAAAGTCTGGCCAGGCAACAGAAAGCGTTGCACGAAATTCAGCTCATGATGGGTCTTTACCATTTAAAATATACTACAAACAACTAACACCTCGAATCGATGAATCAACTATTTAAATACTACGTTCTTTCCCTGATTTTGGTTTTAAGCCTGAGCTCTTGCCGGAAATCGAATGCAGACATGGATGCATCCGGTACGTTCGAAGCCACTGAAGTCATCGTTTCATCGGAAGCAACTGGTAAAATCATTCACTTTGATGTACAGGAAGGACAAGATTTGAAAGCGGGTCAAGGACTTGGATACATCGATACGGTGCAGCTTTATCTACGAAGAAAACAGCTCCTGGCAAGCATACAGGCAGCCCAGACCCGTAAACCAGATGTGAACGCACAAATAGCAGCACTTCAGCAACAACTGACAACGGCCAAAAATGAAAAAAATCGCGTGGAAAATCTGCTGAAAGCCAATGCCGCCAATCAAAAGCAACTGGACGATATAAATTCTCAGATTGAAGTACTTCAAAAGCAGCTCCATGCTTCCAAAATTACCCTGGAGAGCAGCAGAAATAGCATCAACGACGAAAGCGAAGCCCTGAAAATGCAGGTGGCACAGATCGACGACCAATTGAAGAAATCCTACATTATCAGCCCCATCAATGGGACCGTTCTGGTTAAATATGCAGAAACAGGCGAACTGGCCATGCAGGGCAAATCACTGTTTAAAATAGCAGACATTCAAAACATGGCTCTGCGTGCATATGTAACAGCAGACCAGCTGGCTAAAATCAAAGTGGGACAGACCGTAGAGGTGAATGCCGAGTTTGGATCTGAAGAAAACAAAGCTTATCGGGGTAAAGTTGAGTGGATTTCATCCAAAGCAGAATTTACCCCCAAAACCATCCAAACCAGAGATGAACGCGCCAATCTGGTCTACGCCGTAAAGGTGGCTGTTCAAAACGATGGTAATTTGAAAATAGGAATGTACGGAAGCATAAAGTTTAAAAAATGACAGCAGTCTCAGCCAGTCATCTAAGTAAAAAATACGCCAAAGTCCAGGCATTGAAGGATGTATCACTCGATGTGAGCGAAGGCGATATTTTCGGCATCATAGGCCCGGATGGAGCAGGGAAGTCGACACTTTTCCGCATACTTACTACACTTCTTTTGGCCGATGAAGGGACAGCCACCGTGAACGGCCTGGACGTCGTGCACGATTACCTAAAAATCCGGGCACAGGTAGGTTACATGCCAGGCCGGTTTTCTCTTTATCAGGATTTGACAGTCGAAGAAAACCTGACGTTTTTTGCTTCCGTTTTTAACACCACCGTTCAGGCAAATTACGAACTGATCAAGGACATTTACCAACAAATAGAACCCTTTAAAACCAGAAGGGCAGGAGCTTTATCGGGAGGAATGAAGCAAAAGCTGGCACTTTGTTGCGCTCTGATACACAAGCCATCCGTCTTGTTTCTGGATGAACCGACCACCGGCGTCGATCCTGTTTCCCGCAAGGAATTCTGGGATATGCTCAAGCGCCTCAAAAAGGAAGGCATATCCATCCTGGTGTCTACACCCTATATGGATGAAGCCAGTCTTTGCGACCGAATTGCCCTGATACAGGAAGGTCTGTTTCTGAAAACCGATACCCCCCAAAACATTGTCAAGGCTTTTGACAGGGAACTTTGGTCTGTGCAAAGCGATCATATGTCCAGACTTTTGACAGACTTACGGATGAATACCGAAGTGGAGTCTTGTTTTGCCTTTGGAGACGCTCATCACGTCACCCACAAACATACTTTTTTAAAGGAAGAAGCGCTAACTTCCTATTTGAAAAATCTGGGTCACTCCAACATCCACATCCACCAAATTCAGGCCAATATAGAAGATTGCTTTATGCGTTTGTCCGATACTAAAAGTCTATGAATACAAAAGAAACAGTGCCAGAAGGAAAAGTCGTTGTTGCCAGAAATCTGACCAAGATGTTTGGAGGTTTTACGGCTGTCGATCACATTTCGTTTGAGGTGGATAAAGGAGAAATATTTGGATTTCTTGGTGCGAACGGTGCCGGGAAGACCACAGCCATGCGTATGCTGTGCGGTTTGAGTAAACAAACATCGGGGCATGCCTGGGTAGCTGGTTTTGATATAGCCAGCGAGTCGGAAAGCATTAAAAAATGCATAGGCTATATGAGCCAGAAATTTGCTTTGTACGAAGATTTGGAAGTTTGGGAAAACATTCGTCTTTACGCAGGCATCTATGGAGTTCCTGAAAAAGAAATTGCTCCCAAAACCGATGAATTGCTTCAACGGCTGGGTTTTGAAAGCGAAAAACACACGTTGGTGAAATCATTGCCCCTGGGTTGGAAACAAAAACTTGCCTTTTCGGTCGCCATTTTTCATGAACCTAAAATTGTCTTTTTGGATGAACCCACAGGAGGTGTTGATCCTGCCACCCGCCGTCAGTTTTGGGAATTGATCTATCAGGCAGCAGATCGTGGTATAACCGTTTTTGTTACCACACACTACATGGATGAGGCTGAATATTGCAACCGCGTCACCATCATGGTGGATGGACGCATAGATGCCCTGGATAGTCCTAAAAATTTGAAACAACAGTATCATGCAAAAAACATGAATGAAGTTTTTCACCAGTTGGCCAGAAATGCTAAAAGAACTGAAAAATGAGCAAGTCAGCCCTCCCTACTGAATTAAAGCGGACACCCCGTGAAAACTGGAGATTTTTCAGGACTTTTGTCCGAAAAGAATTTTACCATATTTTCCGGGACCGCATGACCATGTTAATTTTACTGGCCATGCCTATTCTGATGCTGGTTCTTTTTGGCTATGCGCTCAACACGGAAGTGAAAAATTCTAAAATAGCTGTTTATGACCCTTCGCGCGATGATGTGACACGTGCAATGGTCGAAAAATTACAGATAAACCACTATTTCATTTTGTCCAGGATGCTGAATAGCCCGGATGAAATGGATAAGGTTTTTAAGTCGGGAGAGGTATCTATGGTGGTAGTTTTCAGTGAAAATTTCTACGAAAACCTTCTTCATGGTGGTCATGCTCAGATACAGCTTATCGCCGACGGAAGTGACCCGAACACGGCCTCAACCATAACCACCTATGCCTCCAACATCCTGGCAGGCTATCAGATTGAATTGTTGGAAATGAATAAAATACCCTATCAGATTACTCCTGAAATTAAGCTTTTGTACAATCCGTCTATGGTGGCTGCCTATAATTTTGTGCCCGGTGTGATGGGTATGATTATTTTGCTTATTTGCGCCATGATGACTTCCATTTCAATAGCCAGGGAAAAAGAAAATGGTACCATGGAAATATTACTGGTTTCACCCATGAAGCCCTTGTATGTGATTCTGTCCAAAGCAGTACCCTACTTTTTTCTTTCCATAGTGAATCTTTGTACCATTCTGGTCGTTTCAGTCTTTGTGATGGGGGTTCCCATTGCAGGCAGCTTTTTCTGGCTGATTGCTATTTCTTTGCTTTATATCTTTGTATCGCTGGCTTTGGGACTACTTATTTCATCTGTCGTAAACACGCAGATGGCCGCCATGCTTATTTCAGCCATGGGTCTTATGATGCCTGTGATGCTCTTGTCTGGTATGTTATTCCCTTCGGAAAATATGCCACTTTTTCTGCAACTAATCGGTGACGTTATACCAGCCAAATGGTACATCGAAGCCGTCAAAAAAATAATGATTAAAGGGTTGGGAGTGGGGGCCATTCTCAACGAACTCGCCGTTTTAAGCGGCATGGCAGTAGCCTTGATTTCCATTAGTTTGCGAAATTTTAAAATCAGATTGGAATAGTATGATCCTCAAATATTTGATAGAAAAAGAATTTAAGCAGATCAAACGGAATAAATTCTTGTCCAGAATGGTTTTTGTTTTTCCATTCATGATGCTGGCCGTTTTACCTCAGGCAGCCAATTTTGAGGTGAAAGACATCAACCTGAGTATTATTGACAACAATCACACCACTTATTCTCAGCGATTGATTCAAAAAATAGCGGCTTCTGACTACTTTCACATTCAAACAATCCCGACCAATGAACGTCAGGCATTGAAAAGCATTGAAAAGGATGAGTCGGATATTATACTCGAAATTCCCAGTCATTTTGAACAAGACCTGATTCGAACAAAAGCAGCCAATGTCATGATTTCCGCCAATGCGGTCAATGGAATGAAAGGAGGATTGGGCAGTGCTTATCTGGCAAGTATTCTGGCCGAATACAATGGTGAAATCCGGGCTGAATTGATGCCCTCCACGGCAAAAGCTTTTCCGAGTGGTATGGAGATAACCAAAATATTCCGTTTCAATCCCGATTTGAAATACAAATACATGATGGTACCGGCCATTATGGTGATGCTTTTGACTTTGATTTGTGGATTTTTACCGGCTTTCAACATTGTTTCAGAAAAGGAAAACGGCACCATTGAACAAATGAATGTGACTCCAGTCAATAAGTTTTCCCTGATATTATCCAAATTAATTCCATATTGGGTGATTGGATTTATTGTGCTGAACATCTGTTTTGGCGTGGCCTGGTTGTTTTATGGGATGTGGCCAAAAGGCAGTATACTGACCATCTATTTATTTGCATCCGTGCATGTGTTGTCAATTTCTGGATTGGGACTGGTTATTTCCAACTATGCCAAAACCTTGCAGCAAGCTATGTTTATGGTGTTTTTCATCATCATCACGTTCATTTTCATGAGTGGACTATATACTCCGGTAGACAATATGCCTCAATGGGCTCAGTACATCAGTGACATTGACCCTTTAAAGTATTTCATCCGGGTGATGAGGCTGGTTTACTTAAAGGGCAGTTCTACGGCCGATCTGATAAAACCGTTTATGGCTTTGTGTAGTTTTGCTGTCATTTTCAATTTGTGGGCTGTACTTAGCTACCGGAAATCCAATAATTAATAGGGTTAAAACTCAAATTGCTGCTCATAAGGTTTTCGTAGTGAAAATACTTTATGAGCAGCAACGATGAGATTTGAATCCTATTCAAACATTAGTACATTCCGGGAGGAGGTCCGCCAAAACCACCACGATCACCACCATGATCTCCACCTCGGCCTTCACCACCACGTCCCCTGAACATATCTGCACTACTGGTACTACTGCCAAATTTGGCAATCTTGTAGGTGAAGCTAAGCATGAAATAGGAAGTAAGCTGGTTGGTGCGACTTAGCTCTCTGTAATTATCGCCGATTGTTTCCCTGACATTCAGCTTCTGTTGCAGAATATCAAAACATTTCAAAGAAATTGTACCTTTATTTTTGAATAGTGTTTTATCGATGGATGCGTTCCAAACCCATTCGTCTTTGCTAAAGCTGGAGTATCCTTCGCGGGTTGTATAGTTCATATCGTTGGAAATGGTCAGGTTGAAAGGCAAATGCAGGTTTAAATTACCAGAACCTGTATAATCCTTGGTTGTTTGATCTCTTTGATCTTGCAGACTGTTCTCTGTACCTGAATACCGTGCAAAACCACGCAAACCAATTTCAATCACGTCTGTCGTGAAAGTTAGACCAAGGTTCTGACTGGCACCTCTGTTTATAGTCTGGCTCAATTGGCCCATGATCAGATTGCCATTATTGTCAACAGGATTTGCCAAACCACTTCGGTCTGAATAACCGTAACGTTGTTGATAGCTCACTTCTGTACGTGTGTTAAATTGCAAACGATTTTTAATGATTGGAGTGTTAAACATCACGTTCGCGCTCCCTGAAAAGGGCGATTTTTTTGCATTTACAGTTTCATTAAACTGCTTACCTGAAGCATCATAGATGCTATTGCTCACAAGTGCATCCATGGTATAATTTCCGTTCAATCCGAAACTAAATGACGAGTATCGCTCAGCATTGAAACTGGAATACATCAAACGCAGACTCTGGTCAAAGGATGGATTCAATGTCATATTACCTATAGTCTCATACATCAAATTGTTGTTGTTTCTGACGGGCTGCATTTGTTCGATACCTGGTTGATTGGTACGTCCGCGGTATTCCAGACGGGCAAATTTCTTGCGACCGAAGTTATAACGGAAGGATGCTGTAGGTGAATAATTTACTACTTTATTTTCCCGGGTCAAATTAAATCCATCCTCATATTTAATGGTACTGTATGTTTGTGAAGGTTCTGCTTTCATGCCCAACATGTAGTTGTAAGCAGTTTCCTGATGACGAAAGTTCAGTTCCAGCGCTTCGTTGTAAAAAGAATTACCAAAATTGTTGCTGAATACGGTGTCAAGATCGTTGTAAGTACCATCTTTATTTAAGTCGTTGTATTGTTGTTTGTCTGAAGTCCGCACGTTGGCCCGAAAAGAAGCGGATAGTTCCAGAAAATTCTTCAGGTTCCAAAGTGGTTCTACTATGGATGCTCTCAAATCAGTGGTATAAGAACCTGAATTGGTTTTGGTATGCTGATCGATGGTTGTATCTAAACGAATCGAATTTTTTTCAGAATAGTTTTGACCTAAACCATTGGAATTGCTCATGGATTCGGACATATTAAAGGTGAAGGTCCTGCCGGGCTTTACTTTCGATTTGCGGTTGAATATCAATCTTAGACTGGCATCCAATCCATCGCTCTCATTATGGTTTTTTGAATTTGAATTACTGATACTGTTGATACTGTCCCCGTTTAAATAATACATGCTTTGATTGTTGGAGCTGGAAAGGCTTTTGTTGTAATTCATTTCCGGTTGTACAATCAATGTGGTGAGTGTATCAATGTTCCATTCCATTTCCAAACGTAAATTGGCTTGATTGTTTTCACGTCGGCCATTTGAGGAATTATTGGTGGAATCCGTGACTCCATTCAGGTAATTTTCTCTTTTAGAAGAGGAATTTGTTGTGTTTGTTGAGTGGTTATAAGAACCATTACCTCCAATTTTCAAGGTTTTCGAAAGTTCAGTATTGTTATTAACCCCCAGGTTTTGAGTTTCCGTTATGCCACTTCCGCCACCCATGCCGCCTCGTCCTCTTCCGCTTCGTTGGGTATTGGTATTGTTTACTCCGCTAATGATGGCAGTCTGAGCATCTCCATTTAAAATATTCAGGAATTCATTGGCATCGTATCTGAATTTTCCATCTTTATCGGCTCCACCACCAATGGTCAGATTACCGAAGATCCCTTTTTTACGATTAGATTTCGTAGTCAGATTGATAATTCTTTCCGTATTATCGTCTTCAAAACCAGTAAGCTTAGCCATATCCGATTTTTGATCGACAACCTGAACTTTATCAATCATATCTACTGGTATATTTTTTGTGGCCATCTGAATGTCATCACCAAAAAACTTTTTCCCATCTACCCGAACTTTTTTAACCTCTTCGCCATTGACCGTTATTTTCCCATTGGTATCAATAACAACTCCGGGTAATTTTTTCAATAAATCTTCAACAACTGAATTTTCAGCAGTCTTGAATGCAGCAGAATTAAATTCTATTGTATCACCTTTTACAGCCATCTGAGCTGTCATACCCCGAACCTCCACCTGCTTCAGGTTTTTATCAGACTCTTCCAGATAAATATTTTTAAGGATAAGGGCCTTACCAGCCATGGTTATATTATTGTACGTCCTGTTATAACCAAGAAAACGAATTTCTAGTATGTAGTTTCCATCATTGATTTTAGAAATTGAAAAACCACCATTCAAATCGGTCATGCAGCCTTTTAATAAGGTCGAATCTTTTGAGTTCAGTAAACGAACAGTAGCCATTTCTATCCCTCCTTCATTTTTTTTATCCAAGATTTTCCCTTGTAAGCTGTGCTGAGAAAAGGAAGAGATGCTCACCGTAGTCAATACTAAAAGTCCCCAAAATCGTTTCATAATGCGATGTATTTTTTTAATCAAATGTCAATTTAACTCTATATTTTTAAACAAGAACTCTTTAAGTCTAATTCAATACGGTGCTTTGATTTAAATTTGTAGGAATGGTTTAATGAATGCAGGTAAAATAGGAGAAAATAAGGGTCAAATTCTACAACTTTTCACTTAACTTTGTAAAGTTAGTGGGTTTGAATTAATTTTTAAGATTAAAAGAGGTCTTTGTCTGCTTTTTGTCGGTGAACTCAATCCATACTTTACTATTTAAACTCGACTATAAAACGTTTGTAATGAAAAGCTCTCTTTTTCTGATTTTGTTTTTGTCCTCCATTCTTTTTTCATCTTGCAGCAAAAAAGCAGAAATCTCTGTTTTCAATAATTCTGAAGTGGACAGAGTCAATGAAATGGTTGAACTTTGTTTGTGCCAGCTTCAAAATTTTGATCCAACCAGTATTGTAGTTTCTGATGCCGATGGAAAAATTATTCCAAGTCAGATTTTATATAAAGGAGCTGTCGAACCTCAGGCACTCTTATTTCCTGTAACGCTTAAAGCCGGTGTACAAGCTATTTTTATAGTTAAAGAAGGAGCACCGGTAAAAATCACTTCCAAAACGAATGTTCGGTTTTTAACTGAACAAAAAGACGATGCGTTTTGGAAAAATGATAAAATTGGATTTAGCATCTTTGGCCCTGCTTCAGCAGATAAGAATTCAAGCAATGGGATAGGTGGTCTTTGCCTGTATACCAAAGATTCCTTATGGACAGCCAGTCGTTTTGACCGGTATAAAATATTGGATAATGGCCCCCTTAGGTCGTCTTTTGTCTTGTATTATGATTCTTTGCACTACGGTCCCAAAAAACTGAAAGCAGAGCTGATGATATCGCTGGATGCAGGTTCTAATTTCAATGAGGCTGTAGTGATGTATACAGGTGATACGACCCAAATAAGGCTGGCAGCCGGGATTGTTCTGCATGATTCCATTCAAAGTATAGTAGGAGGGGCCGCTCAGGGGTATCTTGGGTATGCGGAGGATGTTTATACGCAGGATTTAAAAAGGGTTTCATCGGGACGTTATTATACAGGCGTTATTTTTCATCATCCGGTTGTAGAGAAAAAACAAGTGAAAGGTCATTTAGTCGGAATATCTAAATACAAGATAGGTGAAGAATTTCGATATTATTTTGGGGCAGGTTGGAGTAGGCATGGATTTAAGAAGGATCTGGACTGGTTCAGGTACTTGTCTGATAAGCAAATAGCCCTTCAGCAGCCGTTAAAAGTGAAAATAGTAAAATAGTTTTAATTGAAAACAGAGACCTTGGTATCCTATTTTTTTTCATTTATGTTGTAGAACATAATAATCTGAAGTCAACGAATATAATTAAGTGTTACTTTTACACGAATTTTAATAACCTGTCTTACTTAACCGCTTAATATTATGAAAAAGTTATTAGCCTTAGCCTCACTCTTCATGCTTCTAACATTGGTGAGTTGTTCTAAATCTGACGTAACAAAATCGGGATTAAAAAAGTCCAATTTTCGTACGGAGATTGATGGAAAGAAAAATGATCTGTATGTAATGACCAACAAAAATGGCATGGAAGTTTGTATGACAAACTTTGGTGCTCGCATCGTTTCGATCTATGTACCAGATCGTGATGGAAAGTTTGGTGACGTTGTACTTGGATTTGATTCTATCAGTGGGTATCAAAACAACAAAACAGATTTCGGTGCATTTATCGGTCGTTATGGCAACCGCATCAATCAGGGTAAATTCACACTGGACAGTGTAGATTACCAATTGGAAACAAACAATTTTGGCCATTGTCTCCACGGAGGTCCAAAAGGTTTCCAATATTGCATGTTTGACATCAAGCAAATCAATGATCAGTCGCTGGAAGTATCGTATACTTCGGTAGATGGAGAAATGGGTTTCCCAGGAACATTAACTGCCAAAGCCATTTATACCCTGACTGACGATAACGCCATTGACATTAAATACGAAGCAACAACAGACAAAGCAACCATTGTCAATCTGACCAACCATTCCTATTTTAACCTTTCAGGCAATCCTGAAAACACCATTTTGGATCAGTATATGTTTCTTAATGCTGATGGGTATACCCCCATTGACAGCACCTACATGACTTCAGGCGAAATTGCTCCTGTTTGCTCTACACCGATGGATTTCCGCAAACCCACTAAAATCGGCGAACGCATCAACAACTTTGATTTTATTCAATTGAAAAACGGAAATGGTTACGATCACAACTGGGTTTTGAATACCAAAGGATGTGACACCATCGTTGCAGCTTGTGTTGTTGATACTGTAAGTGGTCGTACGCTTAAGGTTTATACCGACGAACCAGGTGTTCAGGTTTATACAGGAAACTTCCTGGATGGAAAAGTAGCAGGCAAAAAAGGCATCGTTTACAAGCAACGCACTGCTTTATGTATGGAAACACAACATTATCCAGACAGCCCCAACAAACCAAACTGGCCTTCTGTTGTATTGCGTCCTGGAAAGACCTATACGAGCCATTGCATCTATAAATTTGGTGTAATGAGCAAAGATGAATTGATTAAATGTCAAACATGTTGTGCTGCCAAACAAGACAGCTGCAGTAAAATGAAATGTGACAGCTGTTGCAATACAAAACAAGCCGGTTGCTGCAAGGACATGAAATCTACAACTTGCAAAAAAAAATAAGTGTAAAATAAAAAGTAAACGCAATCGTTTAATTTTAAACGATTGCGTTTTTACTATTGATGTATATAGATTATTAAAATGGAAAACTTAGATTCTACCAAAGAAAACCTTTCCGGATTGCGCCGTGAAGACTTTATAAACACAGTGAATGGCAAACAAACCGATCTTTATATCCTTAAAAACACCCAGGGATTAGAAATTGCTGTAACCAATTATGGTTGCACCATTGTTTCCATTATGGCTCCGGATGTCAAGGGTAACTATGCCAACGTCGTTTTGGGTCACGATTCCATTGATCACGTCGTAAACAGCCCGGAACCTTTTTTAGGAACGACTGTAGGCCGTTACGGAAACCGCATAGCAAAAGGTACTTTCTCGCTGGATGGTCAGAAATATTCATTGACCATCAATAACGGACCAAATTCTCTTCATGGCGGTCCCAAAGGTTTTCATGCAGCGGTCTGGGATGTTGTTTCATCCAGCAATTCATCCATTGAATTTACCTATACTTCCGTAGATGGCGAAGAAGGTTTCCCTGGAAATCTGGTGATTCAGATGACGTATACACTGACCAACGACAATGAACTGGTCATTGATTACAAAGCAACAACCGATAAAAGTACCGTCGTAAACCTCACCAATCACGCTTTTTTCAATTTGGCCGGTATCACCAATCCCAGTCCCGAAGTTTGCAACAATCTGGTAACCATCAATGCAGACTTCTTTATTCCAATTGACGAAGTTTCCATACCAACCGGAGAAATTTTAAAAGTAGAAGGTACTCCTTTTGATTTTCGCAATCCAACCGTTGTTGGCGAAAGAATTAATGATCTGGATCAGCAAATTGTACACGGCGCAGGATATGATCATTCCTTTGTTCTGAATAAAGAGCATGCTGGTGATCTGACTTTTGCCGCAAAATGTGTTGAACCTTTAAGCAGACGTACACTTGAAGTTTATACTACTGAACCTGGGGTACAACTTTATACCGGTAACTGGCTGAATGGTTTTACAGGTGCTCATGGAGCAACGTTTCCCGCCCGAAGTGCCATTTGTTTTGAAACCCAACATTTTCCAGATTCACCAAACAGATCTTATTTCCCATCAGCTGTTTTGAAACCAGGTGAAGAATATACCCAGACTTGTGTTTATAAGTTTGGTGTAGAATAGAATCATATATCATTCAATAAAGAACTTACAACCTAAAAATTAATCAAATGAACAAACAATCCAAAAATTACGCATTGCCTATAGCAATGATGTTTGCCCTTTTCTTTATGATATCCTTTGTAACCGGGCTACAAAATCCAATGGGCGTTATTGTGAAAAATCAATTTGCCGCAAGTAACCTTATGTCACAGTTAGGAAATGCCGCAAACTTTATTGCTTATTTATTTATGGGTCTTCCTGCCGGATTTTTACTTAAGAAAGTAGGCTATAAGAAAACAGCTTTAATGGCAGTAGCCGTTGGATTTGTTGGAGTAGGTATATCCTTCTTATCCGGACAAGTTGGAAGTTTTGCTGTTTATTTGACCGGTGCTTTTATTTCCGGTTTCTCTATGTGTATGTTGAATACCGTTGTTAATCCAATGTTGAACACCTTAGGTGGTGGTGGTAACAAAGGCAACCAGTTGATACAGCTTGGTGGATCTTTAAATTCAGTTGGTGCAACTATTGTACCTGTTTTAGTTGGTTATTTGATTGGCTCAAACGTTGCCAGTGCAACCATAGACAGTGCTACTCCTGCATTATTACTGGCAATGGGTATTTTTGCCCTGACATTTATCGTTTTAAGTCTGGTAAATATTCCTGAACCAAGTTTGGCTGTCAAATCTACTGCCAAAACAGCTCACAGCCCACTTTCCTTTCGTCACTTTATCTTTGGTATCATTGCCATTTTTTTATATGTAGGTCTTGAAGTAGGTATTCCTAATATGGCCAACTTGTTTATGACTTCTTCCCTGGGTGAAGGTGGTCTTGGTATTGATACAACAATGGCTGGTACTATCATTGGTACCTATTGGTTCCTGATGATGATAGGCAGACTTGTCGGAGCTTCTACAGGTGCTAAAATTTCCAGTAAAACCATGTTGACCTTTGTTTCTGCATTGGGACTTGTCTTTATACTTTTGGCTATTTTCATGCCAGTTACAACCACTGTAAGCATGCCGGTATTCCGTTCAAACATTTCCTTTGGTTTGGTTGAAGTGCCTATTAATATCATGTTCCTGATTTTCTGCGGTCTTTGTACTTCTGTAATGTGGGGTGGTATATTTAATCTTGCTGTTGAAGGTTTGGGTAAATACACCGAAGTTGCTTCAGGTATTTTTATGGTGATGGTTTGTGGTGGTGGCATTCTTCCACTTATCCAGGGCGGTATTGCTGATGCATTCGGTTACCTGAGCAGCTATTGGGTTATTGTTGCCTGTTTGGTTTACATGCTTTTCTACGCTTTTGTAGGTCACAAAAATGTAAATAAGGATATTCCTGTTGAATAATTTCGTTCAAAAATTTAAAAAACCGGATGTATGTCTGCTAATTGCGTACATCCGGTTCTTTAAAGCATAAAATCAAAATAATCAAACACTAATTTTTAAAAAAGGTTTTCTATGGATATTGAATATGTAAGAAGTCGGTTTAAAAAGCACTTTGATGGTGCAGAGGGTTCTGTTTATGCCTCTCCGGGTCGTATTAACCTGATAGGAGAACATACAGACTACAATGGAGGATTTGTATTCCCGGGTGCAATCGATAAAGGCATGGTTGCTGAAATAAAATTTAATGGATTGGACAAAGTTCGCGCTTACTCCATCGATTTGAAAGACTATGTGGAATTTGGTTTGAATGAAGAAGATGCACCAACTGCTCAATGGGCTAAATACATTTTCGGCGTTTGTCGTGAAATGATTAAACGTGGCGCAAAGATTGAATGTTTTGACACCGCTTTTGCCGGTGATGTACCTCTTGGTGCAGGAATGTCTTCTTCAGCTGCTTTGGAAAGCACCTACGCTTTTGCATTGAACGATATGTGCAACTGCGGTATTGACAAATTTGAACTTGCCAGAGTTGGTCAGTCCACCGAACACAACTATTGCGGCGTTAATTGCGGCATTATGGATCAGTTTGCGTCCATTTTTGGAAAAGCCGGCAGCTTGATTCGTTTGGATTGCCGTTCTATGGAATACAAATATTACCCATTCAATCCAAAAGGATATAAAGTAGTTTTGCTTGATACCGTGGTTAAACACGAACTGGCATCATCCGCATACAACCAACGTCGTTTGTCTTGCGAAGCAGCTGCTGCAGCCATTCGTAAAAACGGAAACCCGGAAGTTGAATTCCTTCGTGATGCAACCATGGATATGTTGAATGCAGTTAAAGCAGAAATCACAGAAGAAGATTACATGCGTGCAGAATACGTTATTGGCGAAGTTCAACGCGTACTGGATGTTTGTGATGCATTGGAAAGAGATGATTATGAAACGGTAGGTGACCGCATGTATGCTACCCACCAAGGCATGAGCAAACTCTACGAAGTAAGCTGCGAAGAATTGGATTTCCTGAATGATTGTGCCAAAAAGAACGGTGTGACAGGTTCACGCGTTATGGGTGGAGGCTTTGGAGGCTGTACCATCAATCTGGTAAAGGAAGAACTTTACGATGCATTCCTTGCAGCCGCAAAAGAAACGTTTAAAGCGAAATACGGTCACGAACCCAAAGTCTACGAAGTCGTTATCAGCGACGGTTCCAGAAAATTGGCCTAACAATATTTTTATAAGAATACGGAGTTTCACCACTCCGTATTCTTATATTAAAAACCATCCATTGATTTACAACCTATGAGCGAAATGTACTATACTGGTAATCCAAAACATCTTGTTTCTGTTGATTGCATTATTTTTGGTTTTTCTGACGGAGAATTAAATTTATTGTTGTTCAAAAGAAACGTTGAGCCAGCTAAAGGTTGTTGGTCTTTGCCCGGTGGCTTTATTAAAGAACACGAAAGTGGAGAAGAAGCTGCAGCCAGAGTTTTACATTCCCTGACAGGTCTCAGTCACTTATACATGGAACAGTTGATGCTTTTCAGCGAAGTTAACCGGGATCCGGGCGAAAGGGTACTTTCCATTGGCTATTATGCCCTGGTGAACGTTGAGGATTACAACCGTGAGCTCGTACAGGAACACAATGCTCACTGGAGAAATATTAAAGATTTACCTGAACTGATCTTTGACCATACACATATGTTCAACATAGCGTTGGAAAGGCTTCGTCATAGAGCTTCTACCGAGCCTGTTGGTTTCAATTTGCTGCCTGAACAATTTACCGTACCTCAGCTACAGTCGTTGTACGAAGCCATCTATGGACGTCAGGTTGATAAAAGAAATTTCCGGAAAAAAGTACAATTGATGCATTTCCTGGAAAAATCCGATGAAAAAGATAAAAGCGGTTCCAAAAGAGGTGCTTACCTCTACACGTTCAATAAAAAGCTTTACGAACAAGCCATCCAAAAGGGCTTTTCTTTTACATTGTAATTCTAAAGTACTGTTGCAGTAGCATTGAACTGAACCTTAACGATTTGTTTCTTGCCGTTAAACAGTGCTTCAATTAGGTAAATGCCTGTCTTATCTACCTTTATTTTGTTGGTAGTTGACGAATACCTCAATACTCCATTCAGATCATAAACTCGTATTAAACTTCCTGGATCGACTCCTTTGATGTTAACTATACCATTATTGACATAGGTCAGAATGGCTAAAGCTTTAGGAGTAGTCAGGCTACTCACATTGGAGTTTCTTGTTATTTTGCCTCCAATGGTAGCCCGGATTTTGTAATAATAGTTTGTCTGATCGTCCAATTCGGTGATAAACAGGGCGCTATCCTCCACAAATTTATTTTCATACCCGTTCAGGTAATGAATCAAAGTGTCTCCTGCAGCCGTTTTGTTCAAAGTATATAAATCAAAATAGTAACCATCCGCCCATTTTTGGGCTTTCCAATTGGCATTAAAACTAAAATTTTTAATAGTTGTAGCTGGCAAGGTAACAGGAGTTCCATCGGCAGTGGTAAAGCTAATCAAATTGGAAAAGCCAGATGTTGCGTAACCTGTTGTAGCCTGAATTTTATAAAAATAAGTTGTCTGATCATTCAGATTATTGATGGTTAACGTACTGTCGGTCGTATATTTATTTTCGTAACCATCCATATATTTGACAATAGTATCACCTTCAGAAAGAACTTCCAACGAGTATAGATTAAAGTAGTATCCAGTGGCCCAGTTTACCGGTTTCCAGTTTGCGGTAAAACTAAAAACCTGAACACCGCTAGCGGCAAGTGCGACTGGAGTTCCATCGGTCGTTGTCAGATTAATAATATTTGAATTTGACGATACCATGACGTTATTGGTTGCACGTACACAATAATAATACGTTGTCAGGTCGTTAGGCACATGCACAACAGATAAGGTGTCTTTTACAAATAAATTTTCATATCCAGAAACAAAGATTTTGATAGAATCCCCAGATAAAGTATCTTTTGTATAGACATCTAAATAATATCCTAATGCATTATCGACCGATGTCCAATATGCTGAAAACTGAAAAGGTTTAATTTCTTTTGGTGAAAGTGATACTGGTGATGACTTAATATCTCCGCCTACCTTAAAATCAAATTTTATTTTTTCATTGTTTTCTGAAATAGATGTGATCGATTGGTTCAAATCCATACCATTCCAGGCTTTCATTGATGGCGTCGTTTCAAAAGTAAACGATTGTACGTTTTTCAAGCCGGGAAATGGGTCTCCTTTTAAGCTGTTTAAATAAGTTGTGGCATTTCCTGCATAGACTGTTTGCAGATTGTCCGCTTCAACAAGATCTGCACATTGGTGAGTGGCAACAGCATTAACCAAGTTGAGGGACCATAAATCCGAATAACTAAAGGTTAAGGGTGTTCCGTAATAATTAATGTTGGTCGTGACATCTGTTCTCATATCAACATGATAAACAAGCATACCATGATAGGGTAGATAAGAATCCCATATATTGGAAGTGCCCTGACGGTTTTCCAATAAAAAGTACTCACCCGTATTGTTGGTGTTAATAACATAACCTTCATTGGAAGATCCTAGGTCCGATAAATTGATTGATTTTGTACTGTTAAGAACTGTTGGGGTAGCCCATCCTAAGAGCTTCCGCTCCAAAAGGGTGAAGCATGGTGGAACACAACCGTTTCCGTTGTAAGATCCATAAGCCATCAAAGACCATTCTCCAAGGTCAAAACTTTGACCATTATAGGAATCATAATCCACATCATACATATCTGGTAAGCCTAATACATGTCCATATTCATGTGTAAATGTCCCAATGCCGGTTCTTAGATTTGAACCATTCAATTCACCGCTGCAAGCATAGTTATTTATTTTTTTTCCGTTCAGGGTTAAGCTAAGCCCATATCCGCTCAATGACCATGAGTGAGGCCAGATGGTATTGGCACTGCCACCATCAGCTTCGCCTTTACCTGCATAAAAAACATACACATTGTCGACATTGCCATCGTTGTCGTAATCGAAATTGGAAAAATCAACAGACTTTGAAGCAAGCACACAGGCATCGTAAATCATTTTTGCCGGATGTTGATCATCGCCTTTAGAATTGTTACCGCCATAATATTCCATTGTTTGAGGTAATGTGACAGGTCCAACTACCACAAATTCCGGTGAAAAAAGACCACCGGAATTGTATTTATAGTAATCGCGGGAGCTACCAACATGTCCGTTTATTTTATAATTTACTTCGTTGAGCATACTTGAAAAAGTGGTGGAATTGTTGCTCGAATAAAAATTTAAATTTGAAAAATTGACCAGGATAACCAGAGACTTAGGATTTCCAGTTGTTGGATAATCATTGATAAGTCCTGGATTTGTAGCATTGGCGCTTCTTAATCTGGTTTTATTGGCAGAAGCATATTGAATCCTTTTAGTATATGCTTTACTCAATTGAGATTCTGAAAAAGCCAGACCCGGTTTGATGGTTTTTAAAAACAATCTGTCTGTAACAGTACGTTTATTTTCGTTTACAGCGATCTTTTTTCCAGCACAAAGTGCACCGGATGAATCGTTAACAGCATACGTATAAAATCCATTTTTATCAGGTAACAGAATGTAACCATCTGTACTTTGAGCAAAATGAAAAAATTCATCACCTTTTAACCATGCATTAAGCACAGTTCCATCCGGTTGCGAAACTGCAATCAACTTATGAGGTGCAGGAATAGCATGAACGTTCCCGATGCATACAAGGAGAACAAATATCACTACGAACAGTTGCCAAAATCTAGTTTTCATTGTCACAAATGTAGAAAGATTCTTTATCTTTGTCAAAAAAATTTACTAGACTTATGAATAATACCGCTTTATTGAATAAAGCAGCCGACAATATCCGGATTTTGGCTGCGTCCATGGTAGAAAAAGCTAAATCTGGGCATCCTGGAGGTGCTATGGGTGGAGCAGATTTCATCAATCTTTTGTATTCGGAATTCTTAGTTTATGATCCAAAAAATCCAAAATGGGAAGGCCGTGACCGGTTCTTCCTGGATCCTGGTCATATGTCTCCGATGTTGTATTCTCAATTGGCATTGACCGGAAAATTTACTGTTGAAGAATTGATGCAATTTCGTCAATGGGGAAGCCCAACACCAGGACACCCGGAAGTGGATACAAATCGCGGTATTGAAAATACATCAGGCCCTCTGGGACAAGGCCATACCTACGCAGTAGGTGCTGCCATTGCCGCCAAATTTCTGAAAACGAAATTCGGTGAACAAATGAGTCAAACCATCTATTCCTATATTTCCGATGGAGGTATACAGGAAGAAATTTCTCAGGGTGCCGGTCGTTTGGCTGGTCATCTCGGTTTGGACAACCTGATTATGTTTTACGATTCCAACGATATTCAGCTATCTACAGGTACCGAAGATGTAACCAGTGAAGATACTGCTGCAAAATACAAAGCCTGGGGTTGGGATGTTCTGGAGGTAAACGGAAGCGATGTGGAACAACTCCGTAACGCCTTGAAAAAAGCACAATCCATCAAAGGAAAACCTTGTCTGATCATTGGGAAAACAACCATGGGGAAAGGGGCATTAGCTTCAGACGGAAGCAGTTTTGAAAATAAATGTTCCACTCATGGCCAGCCTCTTGGTGCTGCTGGTGCCTGTATGGAAAATACCATTAAGAATCTGGGTGGAAATCCCGCTGAACCCTTCGTTATCTTTCCAGAAGTGATCGAGCTTTACGCCAATCGCGCCAAAGAATTGGAAGAAATAGTAGGAAAACGCTATGCTGCAAAAGCCGAATGGGCCGCTAAGAACCCGGAAGCCGCTGCTAAAATGGAAAAATGGTTTAAAAGCGAAGTTCAGGAAATAGATTGGAGTGCTATTCAGCAAAAAGCCGATCAGGCTACCAGAGCTGCATCCGCTACCGTTTTAGGTGTATTGGCCCAGAATGTCGAAAATATGATTGTTTCATCCGCCGACTTGTCCAATTCCGACAAGACAGACGGATTCCTGAATAAAACCAGAATCATGACCAGGGATGATTTCAGTGGTGCATTCCTGCAAGCAGGCGTAGCCGAACTGACCATGGCATGCGTTTGTATAGGGATGACCCTTCACGGAGGTGTTATTACCGCTTGCGGAACATTCTTTGTTTTCTCAGATTATATGAAACCTGCCATTCGTATGGCTGCCCTGATGGAACTACCGGTGATGTTTGTATGGTCACACGATGCTTTCCGCGTTGGAGAAGATGGACCTACTCACGAACCTGTTGAACAAGAAGCTCAAATTCGTCTGATGGAAAAACTGAAAAATCACAGTGGCAAGAATTCCATGTTGGTGCTTCGTCCTGCCGATGTGAATGAATGTACAGTAGCCTATAAACTGGCACTCGAAAATACCACTTCTCCGACAGCTTTTATCTTAAGCCGCCAAAACATCAAGAATCTTCCAGGAAGTACTTACGAAAAGGCTCTACAAGTATCTAAGGGTGCATACATCGTTGAAAGCGATCTAAATCCTGATGTCGTACTTTTAGCTTCCGGTTCTGAAGTTTCTACCTTGGTAGAAGGAGCAGCGCTGCTTCGTAAGGATGGAGTAAAAGTTCAAATAGTTTCCGTTCCATCGGAAGGCCTTTTCCGCAGTCAACCGGTAGAATATCAGCATTCTGTTTTACCCGTCGGCATTAAACGATTTGGTTTAACAGCAGGATTGCCAGTCAACTTACTTGGTCTGGTCGGTGAAAACGGCAGCATTTGGGGAATGGAATCATTCGGTTTTTCTGCTCCCTACACAGTTTTGGATCAGAAACTCGGTTTTACTGGTGAAAATGTACACAAACAAGTCATGGTCCTTTTAAAATAAAATGAACGGATTTATCCGTTCAAAGAACTATCCGGCTTTTCATCAAAAAAAAGTCGGATATTTCTTTTGCATAGAGATAACAATCCATACATTGTGAGGCAATTCTATATTTTTATACAAACAATTTTTCTGTATCTTTGCACAACCTAATCAATTTATAAAAAATATGAGCTCTGATGACCTTCCGGTCGCGATTTGTAGTGATCATGCCGGTTTTGAATTAAAAGAATTTCTTTTGGATTGGCTCTCCGCCGAAAACATCCCTTTTACAAATTTTGGCACATACTCGCCAGACAGCTGTGATTATGCAGATTTTGCACACGCTCTTGCCGAATCTATTGAAGAAGGCAAATCTAAAATTGGTATAGCTATTTGTGGATCAGGTCAAGGCGTATGCATTACAGTAAACAAACACCAGATTATTCGTGGTGCACTTTGCTGGATGCCGGAAATGGCAAAGTTGGCCAGGCAACACAACAACGCCAACGTACTTTGTTTGCCGGCTCGTTTTATAACCAAAGAAGATGCTTTAAAGATTGTTGAGACGTTTTTTACGACTACTTTTGAAGGAGGTCGTCATCAGTCTCGCATTGAGAAGATATCTATTGATTGATTCCTCAATAAACCCTTGATCCGAAGATGGCGCTACCAATACGAACCATGGTACTGCCTTCTTCGATAGCCATTTTATAATCATCGGACATTCCCATGGATAAATCGTTAAAATTCGGTTCGTCCTTCAGGTTATTTTGCTTAAGTTCATCAAAGAAGTTTTTAAGACTTTTGAACTCCGCTTTAATTTGTTTGGGATTTTCTGTCAGAGTTGCCATTCCCATCAATCCATGCAGGCTTATGAATTTGAGGGTTTTTAGTTCGTTAGATTTTAAAAAAGCCCTGCATTCATCTAAACTAAAGCCAAACTTTGTTTCTTCCCGGGCAATGTGGATTTGAAGCAAGCAGGGGATAACCCTGCTTATCTTCTCACCTTCTTTATTAATTTCCTTCAACAGCTTGAGGCTGTCTACCCCGTGTATCAAAGCAACAAAAGGCACAATTTGCCGGATCTTGTTGGTTTGCAGATGGCCGATAAAGTGCCATTCAATATCCTTGGGACAAACGGGCTGTTTTTCACAAAGCTCCTGTACCCTGCTTTCACCGAAAATTCGTTGCCCAGCCTCATAGGCTTCCAGTATAGCTTCAACAGGATGAAACTTAGATACAGCTACCAGCTGGGTGCCGGCAGGAAGTTCTGTCTTTAAGCGGTGAATGGTTTCAGGAACTGACATATTTTTTAGTTAATTTTCTGTTGAGTCTTCTTTCCCTCCCAGAGCATCCGTACCATACGGATAAATATCCAAAATAGGGGTGTCGCAGATGGAAGCAATCTCGTAATCGCTCATCGTACCTTTCATTCCTTCAGTCAGTCTGACCAAAGCGGTCTGGATGTCTGAAGCCTGGATCAACATGTTGCTGGGAACTTTCTTTTCCACCCCTTTTTCTTCATCCAAAATAATGAACAACACTTTCGCACGAAACCAACGATCGCCTTCCGGTGAATCGAAAATCTCATATATTTTGGAACGCTTGAGGTTTGCTACTGTGAAGTCACCTGTCATGTAAGGTGTTACCTCTTTAATAAGTCTTGCTTCGGCTTCTGTAAAACTCAAAGCATCCACCAAATAGGTATCGGTTGATTTTTTTTGTTTACCATCGTCCGGAGACATTTTTTCGTATTGGATCTTGCATTCGAACCAATTGTGCATTGTTATCATGTTGAATATTAATTAGATGAGTCGTTTAAAAGGACTGTTATAGTGTTGTAACAAAAGTACTAATTTTGTCTGAATTCATCCTATATTTAAAAAAAATATAGTTTTGAAAAGTGGTGAATATAAACACGAACTACAAAAATAAGAAAACCCTTTTAATCTGTTCAGAATGGAATCGGGTGACAGAAAACCCAATGCGAAGACAAAATTATTGCATAGCGAATTTGACTTGCTTTTATCCTGCATAAACCGTACGGCTTTTACTGTCTTTATACTGATTCTGGAAATTCCACCCATAAAGTGACCAGCCCAGCAATCAGTTCCATCCATGAGCAAGGCATGAACATTATTCGTTGAAATGGTATTTGGATTTTTATCGTTTGCAGGTTAATGTTTGAACGTGTTTTGCTTTCTGTCAAAAATGGCAATTCCTGCAACTTCAGTAGCAATCCATATCTTCCCATCAGGAGCTTTGGCTATCGCATTTAGCGCTTTTCCGTGCAAACTACCGGACTTCTCATGCGGATAAACAGCATTAAATCCAAACTGGCGGTTTCTGGCAACATTCACACCCCCAAAAAAGTACCTACAAAAAGGACATTTTGCCTGTTTCGGAAAATTTTATACACCGCATTATCGTTTAGGGTTTTGCTGTTTTCGTCAAACGATTGAATGTATAGTTGACAAAATCCGGTTTTTACATTAAGGATAAAAAGCCCTTTCTCCGTTCCAATCCAGTATTCATTGGCATTATTTCCTACTTCAACCGTCCGGATAAAATACATATCAATACCTTTTGGTGTAACAACCGGACTAAAACTCCGGGTTTTGTAATTAAAGGTGAATAGTCCTTTTTCAAAAGTGCCTACCCATAGTGTACCTTTTCTATCCGTAACCATATAGGAAATGGCTGAATTAAACAGCTTGGCGCTAACCTGATATTTTCCAATTATTTGATGGCTTTTATTAAAACGACAGCAGAAGAAGATAAAAGCCATTTCAGCATGTGGTGCATGATGTCATCTCCATTAGTTTTAGGAAATAACATGGCAACGCTTTCAACAACTGCCAAAAACATCCTGACCAATACAGAAGTGATTGCTATTAATCAAGATACAACAGGTTTGCAAGGGATATTTGTTTCTGATAATGGAAGCGGTTTGCAAGTTTGGGCCAAAAATCTGAATGGAAAACAAAGCAAAGAAAAGGCTGTGGTACTTTTTAATCGTACTGTTTCTTCTGCCTCTATGTCTATTAAATGGAAAGATCTGAATCTGGTAGGAAAAGCCTCTGTAAGAGATCTTTGGAAGCATACTGATTTGGGAGACCTGGATTCGATGTACACGGCCACGGTTCCTTCACATGGAGTCGTTGTGCTGAAAGTGGTAGGTTCAGAGTCAAAATTACAGGAAATGCTGTAACTAAACTAACTTTGAATCAATCAATTAAAATTCATCCCAATCCATGTTCTGAATTTATACAAATTGATTCTGAGCAAAATATCAAACAGATTGAACTTTTTACCTTGGCAGGGAATTTGCTGAAAACATATGTGGAGTCTAAGATTTCTGTTTCTAGTTTAGAATCAGAAACTTACATTCTTAAAATCACGACGGCTTCTCAAGAAGTCTATACCCAAAAAATTATCAAAGTGTAGTATAAAAAGAAAGCCGGCTTTAAAAACCGGCTTTTTTTTTATATTTTCAAACGTTCTCAAAATTACTCTTCCCCAAAAAAGTCCGACTTATCCGTATTATATTTCAACTCTGTCAGATTTTTTCTCACAGCAACCAGTGCTTTTACGGTAAAATCAATATCTTCCTTGGTATGCAGCACTGTAGGCAAAAATCTTAGCAAAAGCTGACCTTTCAGTACAAAAGGATAAACCAGGATCGGGCAGAAGATATTGTAATTTTCACGCAAGTCAATAACCAGATTGAGCGCTTCATAAATGGAACAGGGTAGGAAAATAGGAACAACACAAGCATCCGATGCACCGGTGTCAAAATTATTTTTCTTCAATGCTTTCCGGAAGTAGTTTACTTTCTTGTGGAGATCATTGATGAGGTGCGTATTTTTTTGCAGGAATTCCAGGCGTTTAATCATACCGGCAACATAAATGATGGGCAAGGCCTTGGAATGAATTTGCGAACGGGTATGATATTTCAGATAAGTCATCATGTCTTCAGGGCCTGCGACAAAAGCACCGAGAGAAGCGAAAGCTTTGGAAAAAGAGCCTAAATAGATATCAATATGCTTGTTGACCCCGAAATGTTCTCCGGTGCCGGCTCCTGTATCACCTTCCATGCCAAATCCATCGGCATCGTTCACCATTAAACGAAAAGGAAATTTCTTTTTTAATTTGACGATTTTATCGAGTTTGCCATATTCACCAACAGTGCCGAAAACACCATGTGTGATAACCATGATGCCACCTTTGGTTTCTTCAGTCTGACTGACAGCCTTAACAAGCTGTTTTCCCAGACTATCCATGTCGTTGTGCTGAAAAACCATATGCTTGCCCAGATGAAGGCGTATGCCGTCTACAACGCAGGCATGAACCTGGGAATCGTAAACTATAACGTCGTTTCTACCGCAAAGTGCATCTATGATGGAGGAAAAGCCCTGATAACCGTAATTAAGTACAAATGCATCCTCTTTGCCGGTAAATTCAGCCAGCATATTCTCCAGTTTTTCATGCAAACTGGTTTCACCAGACATGATGCGGTTGCCTACCGGGTAGGCGATACCCCACTTCTGAGCGGATTCTAAGTCAGTTTTTTTGATTTCTTCATTACTTGACAAACCCAAGTGGTCACTGATGTTCCAGTTGAGTACCTCGCGACCGCGAAATTTCATTCGGGGCCCAAGGGTACCTTCCAATTTAGGATAGGTAAAATAGCCATGTAGCTGTTTAGCCAGTTTTGACGCTGGTTCTTCAGAAGTTCGAATACGTTCGAATAGATCCACTTTTCAAATTTTTATAACCTTGCAAAAATACAAATAATTTTAGATGATGTTCAACTTTGGAAGCTGTGAAAGTAAATAATTCGTATTTTTGTCTCAAATTCCAGAGAGATCACCCCTCAAAAGGCTTTCCAAATCTTGTAAATAAATTTTTTAGCATGGATGTAACGAATTTTCTAAAAAAGCGTTTGGCATTTATTATTCCGTATGCAATAATTCTGGTATTTAGTATAACAGTGCTTTTACTCCATTCAAAAATTGAAATACATCTCTTTATTAATAAGTTAAATTCTCCTTTTTTTGATTTCTTCTTTAAATACATGACGGAGTTTGGCGCTTTTGTATTGATTGCACCCATCATCATCCTGGAAGCCTTTGTCAGATATCGGTATGCGTTGATGGCCATTGCCTCTTCACTTTTATCAACGTTGATAGTACAAATACTCAAAAGATTGGTTTGGTACGATAGCCCACGTCCAAAAGTGGTTTTTAAGGATCTGTATGATTTACACGTTGTGGAAAATGTTCAGCTTCATGGCTCACACAGTTTCCCATCTGGTCATACGGCAGGGGCATTTGCCCTTTTTGTCGTTCTTGCTTTGGTCAACAAGCGCCCGGTGTATCAGTTCTTTTTTCTGGTGATGGCGGTGTTGGTTGGCTATTCCCGAGTCTATTTATCCCAGCATTTCCTCATCGACGTGGTGGTCGGTTCGATAGTGGGAACACTTTCTGCCTTTGTTTGTTACTTTTGGCTGATGAACGCCAAAAATACGGCCAGAACCAATCTCGATAATTCTATTCTGTCGGTTCTGAAGCCATCGAAACGTTGACTTCGTCAATGTACTGAAGTATCTCCTCGGCTCCCTTTTTCTTTTCGGAAGAGGTTAGAAAAATAACAGGAAGTTCTTCCCAGGTTTCCAGCATGCTATCCTTAAATTTTTTCACATTGGAGGCTACCTGAGCTTGTGTGATTTTGTCGATTTTGGTAAAAACAATGGCAAAAGGAACTCCGCTTTCACCCAAAAAATCCAGAAAATCCAGATCGATTTGCTGAGGCTCCAGTCTGGAATCGATCAGCACGAACAAACAAGCCAGTTCCTCCCGGTTTAAAACGTAATCGGTGACCATCTTGTGCAGACTTTCACGCATATTTTTACTGACTTTGGCAAAACCATAACCCGGAAGATCGACGATGTACCAGGCGTTGTTAACGATAAAATGGTTGATCAGCAATGTTTTACCGGGTCTGGATGATATTTTAGCCAGATCCTTGATGTTGGAGATCATATTGATCAGGGACGATTTACCCACGTTTGATCTCCCGATAAAAGCATATTCAGCGAGTCCGTCCTTGGGACAGCCTGAAAGAGTGGAGTTACTGATGACGAATTTTGCGCTAGAAATTACCATATTGTTGTTTTTTTAAAGACGTTACCCAAAGGCCGGTAAATGTAAAAAGGCCGTTTAGCATTAAAAGTTCATATCCGAAATGATATCCGAAAAATCTGTTTGAAAAGAATTGCAGCAAATAACATACAATTGGCGAAGATAGGGCAATGATCGGGATTAATCGGTCATTTGCCCGTTTTTTTGTGAAAAGGCCAAAGGTATATAAGCCAAGTAATGGGCCATAGGTATAGGAGACCATGATGTAAATGGCGTCAATGAGTGAAGTGCTGTTGGTTGCCCTGAATATAAATATAATGAGTACAAAAATGCCAGCCATCATCAGATGCACCCGTTTCCTTGATTTTTCATCGGCTTCTTTTTCCAGAATATCCACACAAAAGGAGGTGGTCATAGCTGTCATGGAAGTATCCGCACTCGAGAAAGCTGCAGAAACAATGCCCAGCATAAAAAGGACAGTGACCGTTGTATTCAGGTATCCCTGAGTTGCCAGCATAGGTAAAACTTTATCCGAAGATTGTGGAAGAACGATGCCTTTTTGAGCTGCAAAAATGTACATCAACGTTCCTAAAGTCAAAAAGATAAAATTGACAGGAATGAAAGCAAAACCGTACCAGTACATATTTCGTTGCGCTTCATTCAGTTTTTTAATAGAGCGGTTTTTTTGAATCATGCCCTGATCCAAACCCGTCATAACCAGTGCGATGAAAATGCCGCTGATAAATTGTTTGAGAAAGTGCTGCTTGCTACCCCAGTCTGACCATTCCACCAGATGAAAATACTTGCTTGAGCTTATTGATTTAAGAATGCCCACCGCATCCTGGTCAATAGCTTTTCCCAGTTGGAAAACGATCAGGACCAGCGCGCCAAGCATACAAAGCGACTGAAGCAGATCTGCCCAAATAATAGTTTTGAGCCCACCCCGATAGGTGTACAGCCAAATCATCAAAATCAAGGTAACCACTGTTACCGCAAAAGGCACATTCCAACCTTTAAATAAAACTTCGTGCAAAATAAGTGCAGCTACATAAACCCTGATGGATGCTGCAATGCCCTTGGAAATCAGAAAAAACCAGGCTCCGGTCTTGTAAGCCCGATTTCCGAAACGATCCTTTAAGTACACATAAATGCTGGGAGCGTCCAGCCGATAGTAGATAGGTAGTAATACTTTGGCTATGAGTATATAACCGAAAAAGAAACCAAAAACCGTCTGCATGTACAGAAATCCATTGTCGCGCACCATGCCAGGAACCGAAACAAACGTAATGCCGGAAATGGATGTGCCAATCATCCCGATTGAAACGACATACCAGGGTGATTTTTTATTAGCGGTAAAGAAACCATCATTACCCTTCTGTTTTCCAACCAATGCTGAAATTAGCATCAAAAGGCCAAAATAGCCAAGTAAAATAACCAAAATCAAAACTCCGTTCATATTGGCTGCAAAGTTAATATTATTTCCCTTAGGTTTGTTGGAACGATATTTAGAGAGTATATTTGTATGAAAGCAAAAGTCTGTTTATAATGAATCAAACATATCCTTCTATCTTACTTGAAGAAGCTGTCAATGAATTTTCAAAGCTTCCGGGAATAGGAAAAAAAACAGCGTTGCGATTGGTCTTACACCTGCTTAGACAACCTGAGGATCAGGTAACATCTTTTGGCCAGGCCGTTATTCGTCTCAAACAGGAAGTTCAGTATTGTACCTGTTGCCACAATATTTCCGATACCGATTTGTGTACGATCTGTGCCGATGAAAGGAGAGATCATCGTCTGGTTTGTGTGGTTGAAAATGTGCGTGAAGTCATGGCAGTAGAAAATACCGGCCAATACAGCGGCATTTATCATGTGCTTGGCGGGCTTATTTCTCCCATGGATGGGGTAGGCCCTTCCGATCTGGAGATGGAGAGTCTCATCCAGCGTGTTCGCAACAACGAAGTGGGAGAGGTGCTTTTGGCTTTGTCCGCCACGATGGAAGGTGATACCACCGGATTTTACCTGTATCGAAAATTAGCTAACTTTGACGTGAAAATAACAACCATCGCCAGAGGCATTGCGGTGGGTGATGAATTGGAATATGCCGATGAAGTAACACTCGGACGTTCTATAGTAAACCGGATTGATTTTAAAGGATAATATATGGAAAACGAAAATCTTATACTTGCTACCACTAAAAGACAACGTCTTGACTTTTACATCTGGTTTTTTATCCTTCTTTTTTCAGGGGTTATCGTTTTTATGGTGAAATTACCTTTTCCCAAACTGGAAGCTACTTTGGCCATTGGCTTACAGCAGGTTCTCATACTTTCCATGCTTGGCGGAATTCCTGGTGTTTTGTATTGGGCAAAGAATAAAATGCAGGATTTGGCTGAAATTTCGGCCATAGATAAACGGTTAAAACGTTATTCCACCTATGTGCTTATCCGACAATCGGTCTTTTTCATTCTGGGTTTTTTCGCCTTGATTCTACAAGTCATAACCATTATGAATGGTGCTTTAATACTTTTTCTGGTTGTAATTGGTCTTTGTGCATTTATTGCTCCGTCAAGAAGCAGGCTTGAAACGGAGGCGTTTTTAGTTGAGCCGGAACCGAAGGATGAATCCGAACCAGCGTCAGAAGATGAATCAGAACCAGCGTCAGAGGATGAATCCGAACCGAAATCCGAATCATAATCTACGAGCTTACCATTCTGTCTGGCAACGTACAGCATCTGTGCTGGATATTCAATAACCCAAACTTAAATCTATTATTATGAAACTGCTTGAAAATGAAGCTATTCGACTTCGGGCACTGGAACCCGAGGATTTGGAGTTTTTGTACAAATGGGAAAATGACACCACGCTCTGGGAATATGGAAATACCCTGACGCCCTTTTCCAAGTTTGTCTTGAGGCAATATCTGGAAAATGCCACTTTGGATATTTTTGAAGCCAGGCAAATCCGTTTGATTATTGAGGATAAAGCCACCAACAAACCTGCAGGCACCATCGATCTGTATGATTTTGAACCCTATCACAACCGTGCCGGCATTGGAATATTGATCGATGAATCTTTTCAAAAAAGATCGTACGCCACCCAAGCGATGGATCTGATGAAGGATTATGCGTTTGATTTTTTAAAGCTGGATCAGCTTTATGCCTTTATTCCTATGATGAATGTGCCCAGTATTCATTTGTTCCGTAAATGTGGATTTGATGAAGCGGGGTTATTGAAAAATTGGAATAAGACGGCGGATGGTGGTGTAGATGTATTTGTCTATCAGTGTTTTAAGTAATTAGAAGCAAATTGTTTCCCCTTTTTTAAGGAAATAAATAACTTCAGTAAATCTCTGAAAATACCGGGGTACTGATCTTTGTAGTGCTTGTCATAATACTGCAACATGGTTTCGTAAAACCAGTAGGTAGCATTGGATTTAGCCGTTTTGCTGCTGTTACCCATACCCGATTTGTATTTGTGGTGGATGATTTTTACTTCCGGATTATAGACAATCTGATAGCCCGTCTCTCTGAATCTTTTGCACCAATCTACATCTTCGGCGTACATGAAAAACCGTTCGTCCAGCAGACCGACTTTCTCCAGGGCCGAAGTCCGTACCAACATGGCTGCACCAGTACAGGCATCGATGGGGTGAATTTCCATCAGGTTTTTATAGCTTTGATGATACTTAGCAAACAGTCTAGATTTTGGAAATAGTTTTTCAAGTCCCATGAAATAGGTGAAAGCTGCCCAGAGGGTAGGCTCACCCCGGTGGCAGGCGCGATCTGGCTGGCCATTGGTCAATTCAACTTTTGGAGTGATGATGCCTGCCGTTTCATGTTTATTCATATACTCAATCAATATATCCAGGTTGGAATTTTCTTCCGTAAATTCTGTGTCACTGTTCAATAGCATGACATATTTTGCCCGATTGTCTTTAAGGGCAAGATTGTTGCCAAAAGAAAAACCACCGTTTCGGTCAGACTCGATGAGCCGAATCCAATCGATTGTTTTTAAAAAGGAAATGGATGGGTCTGTACTGGCATTGTCAACGACAACGACTTCAACTTGAAACGTTGTTTTGGAAAGATAGTTGATTTTCAGGGAAGGCAAAAGCTTTTCAAGCCATTGCTGACCGTTGAAATTCAGAACGATGATGCTTAGGTCATTGCTTTTGTCTTCCATGATGGTTTATTCTTTCAAAAAATCAAACTCGAATTCAAAATCATCGTCATCCCCCTCTGTGAAATCTTCCAGCACCCGTCTGTCTTTTTTCGTTGGGCGGCCGGTACCTCTGGCTCTGTCCACAAATCCGCTGGCTTTGCTCAACTCCAGTATCTCCAATTGCTCTGGAGAAGTTACGTTTTCCAGAATATCGGTCACTAGTTTTGCTCCGACGCGATGGTCTATGGCTTGCAAAACTTTGAAAGACCAGGTGATAGGCGGTTTGCGTACTTCGATGATGTCTCCGGCTTTGATAGTTCTGGATGCCTTCAGGTGGCTTCCCTTTATGCCAATACGACCCTTTTTGCAAGCTTCGGCAGCAATAGCGCGCGTTTTGAAAATGCGTGCGGCCCAAAGCCACTTGTCTATGCGAACTTCTGTTGCCATCAGCGTTTGTTAAAATCGTTCATAGTCCTCTGAGTACCGGCCAGGCAGAAACTTTGTATAATCTTCCCTGCCAGGTCTATTCGTTCAGGAAGCGTTTCCAATTGCTCGGGTGTCCATCCGCTAAGAACATAGTCTACCTGACGTCCTTTTTGGAAATCACTGCCTATACCAAAACGTAATCGGGTGTATTTTGGAGTTCCCAGTGTTTCCTGAATGTGTTTCAGTCCGTTGTGACCTGCATCGCTGCCTTCAGGTTTCATTCGAAGGCTGCCAAAAGGCAGTGCCAGATCATCCACGATAATCAAAACATTTTCCAATGGGACTTTCTTTAACTGCATCCAGTATCGTACTGCGCTGCCGCTTAAATTCATGTAAGTGTTCGGTTTAAGCAAAGTCAGCATTTGACCTTTGAGTTTCATTTCACCAATGGCGCCATATCTTTGGTCGCTAAACCGAACGTCGTTATCCTTGGCAAAGCTGTCCAGAACATCAAATCCTATGTTGTGACGGGTGTGTTGATATTCTGCACCGATATTGCCCAAACCCACTATCAAATATTGCATTTTCAAATATAGTTATATAATTCCTGCAAAAATATAAAAAAAAAGCCGGACACTAAGGGTCCGGCTTTTCCAATTATCTCAGATGAAATTATTTCTTGCCACCTTCTGATTTTGCAGCAGCTGCAGCCAAACCACGTGCAACACGGGTTAGTTTCACAGCGCAAACAACAGCTTGTTTTGCAGAAATGATTTCGATATTATCAAAGCTAAGAGTACCTACTTGCATGGTTTTACCCAAATCAAGTTTAGTAACGTCAATGTTCAAAAATTCAGGAATGTTCTTGTATAAACCTTTTACTTTCAGTTTACGAAGTTCCTGGCTTAATTTACCACCGTCCTTAACACCTTGAGCCAAACCGCTCAAACGTACAGGTACATCCATAACGATTGCTTTTTCTTCGAAAATCTGTAAAAAGTCCAAATGTAAAACATTGTCTTTTACAGGGTGAAATTGTGCATCCTTAAGAATTGACATGTATTTTTTGCCATTGATGTTCAATTCAATAGTAAAAATGTCAGGAGTTAAAATAAAAGCATTGGTGTCGTTTTCCAACAATTGGAAATGCACTACTTCTTCACCTCCATAAAGTACGCAAGGAACATTGCCTTCTTTGCGGGCGATTTTAGCCGCTTTTTTGCCGAATTCAGCTCTGGCAATGCAGTTTAGTTCTAGATTTTTCATTTTAGTTTTTTTTGTGTTACTCAAAAATTTTCAGAATTTTGCTTCTAAATTTTCCCATCACACGGATGTGTCAAAAGCGGCGCAAAAATAGTCAAAAAGTTTCAGACAGCCAAAAGTTTGAACGCCTTTTACTCAAAGTCCCCCAGATTAAGCTTGATAGCCGGTTCGGAGTCGTTCAGATCAACAGATAAATCGTCATCCATCACTGAATTGCTTAGATCATCGGCCAAATCGTTTTCAACAGATTCATTTTCTTCATCATTAGGATTGTTTTGCATGTATTTGATGACGTCTATGAGCGCTTCCGTAAATTTTGATAAATCCTCCTTGTATAAAAAGATTTTGTGCTTCTCATAGGTCACATCTGGATTTTCCGGATTTCCGGAGACTTTTTTCTTGCTTTCCGTCAACGATAAATATAAATCGTCGTTCCGGCTACGTTTAACATCCAGGTAGTAAATGCGCTTTCCGGCTTTTACCGAACGGCTAAACGCGATTTCTTTATCCCTGCCATCTGTTTCATCCCTTCTAAAATCTTCCATTGTTTTTTGTTTTGTATCTGAATTTTCGGGAGTTGTGAATTTTAAACTCACATTTCCAAATTTTTAATTTTCCAAATTTCTTAATTTTATTTCAAACCACCAACGTTCTTTTCGAAAATTTTGTGGTACTTTTGTGGTCAACATATCAGTAGCTCCTTCAAACAATGATTAACCGCGTCCTAATTCGCATCAAGGTGGTTCAAATGGTCTACGCTTATTATCAAAGCGACACTAAAGACCTGGCCAAAGCAGAAAAAGAGTTTTTCCACAGTATCGAAAAGGCTTGTGATCTATATCATTACCTTCTTCAACTCATACTTACAGTGACAACGTACGCCGATCAGCGTATCGATTCTGCCCGTAACAAATACATTCCCACAGAGGAAGAAAAGAATCCCAATTGCCGCTTTATTAATAATGCGTTTGTGGCTCAGCTTTCCAAAAACGATGCTTTGGAGTCGTATTTGAACAACACCAAAATGTCCTGGGTAAACCACGAAGGATTTATAAAATCTACGTATGAAGCTATTTTAGCCAGTGATTTTTATACTGAATACATGAGTTCACCTGAAACCAGCTTTGAAGCGGATCAGGAAATCTGGCGTAAAATATTCAAGAATATCCTTCAAAAGAGCGAAGATTTGACAGAAGTGCTTGAAGAACAAAGTGTTTATTGGAACGATGACCTGGATATAATCATCACCTTCGTGATGAAAACCATCAAGCGTTTCAAACCTGAAACAGGTGCTGAACAGGAATTATTACCCATGTTTAAGGATAATACGGACCGAAAATTTGCCTCTGACCTTTTTTGTTCCACCATCCGGAATCGTGAACGTTATCGTTTATTGATAGACGATGCCGTTAAAAACTGGGACATTGAACGTTTGGCTATTATGGACCTCTTCATATTACAGGTCGCTTTAGCCGAAATTATCGATATTAAAGATATTCCGGTCAATGTCAGCCTGAATGAATACATCGATATTGCTAAAAGTTACAGCACACTGAAGAGTGGAACTTTTATAAATGGTACACTCGATCATATCGTTACCAATTTACGCAAGGAAAACAAACTTTTTAAAGCGTAACGGGTTCGGTTTATTGTCTTGATTATATTTGAAAAATAAGTATATTTGCAATTATCTATTAAAAAAATACAACCATGACTTTAGCAAGCATTTTTTTACAAACAGCCGCCACTGCTCCTGCAGCAGGAACTTCTGGCTTGGGTTCATTAGGAACATTGCTTCCATTGATTCTTATCTTTGTTGTTTTCTATTTTTTCATGATTCGTCCGCAAAATAAGAAACAAAAAGAGGTACAAAAAGCACGTGCTGCTCTTAAGGCAGGAGATCGTGTACTTACTTCCGGTGGAATCTATGGTAAAATCAAAGAAGTAAAAGATGATTCATTCGTAATTGAAATTTCCGAAAACGTTCGTATTCGTGTTGAAAAATCAGCTGTTTTTGCAGCCGCAACCGAAGCTCATGCAACCGAAGAAAAGAAATAATTCTTTTTTGTGAAAGAATCTTCAATCATATTGACGTTTCTAAAAAAAATAATCAGAAAAATTCGCACCTTTTTCAGAAAATCCCTGAATAAAGAACTGTTGATTTTTCTGATTTTTCTTTTAATTTCCTGTTTTTTCTGGGTGCTTCAAAGCCTTCAGGAGATCAGTGAAGTTGAACTGGAAATTCCTATATCCTACAGTGAAGTTCCTGCCAATATATCCATTACTAATAAATTACCAAAATCTGTCAAGGTTACTTTGCGGGATAAAGGCACCAATTTATATTATTACTACCGCCACCGCAAAGAACTTACGTTGCAATTAAATCTGATGGATTGGTATCGCAAAGATGGAGTAGCAAAGATTCCTGCATCATCGTTCGACACTTATCTGCGCAATCATCTGATTTCAACCACTCAATTGATTCGAATTTATCCAGGAACGATTTTAGTTTACTTTGTTGAAAAAGCATCTAAGGTAGTACCCGTTCATTTAAATTCGAGATTTACACTATCTGCCCAGCGTATCTTGTCAAAAGACCCTGTTTTAACACCGGCTGAAATAATAGCATATGCACCGGTAGAAATACTCTCAAAGCTGAAACAGGTAGAAACGGAATTACTCAAACTGGATGAGATTAGTGACAGTATTATCATTAACTTAAAATTGAAACCAATAGATGGCGTGCGTTTTTCCACCCAGTCCATTCAGGTTAAAATGACTATTGAGGAATTTACCGAGCAAAGTCTGATGATTCCGGTTACAGGTTTGAATTTTCCACAGGGAGAGAATTTATTGTCATTCCCTCCGAGTGTGAAGGTGATATTTTTCGTTGGATTGTCATCCTACAAAAAAATATCTGAAAAAGATTTTGTGGTCTCCGTTGATCGTGCCCATTTAATCAATTCGGAAAAGAAATCTCAAAAGGTGATACTTACTCAAAGTCCTGCAATTGTGCGCAACCTACGGATTCAACCTGAAACCGTAGAATGCCTTATTGAAAAGAAATAAATGAAGATACTGGGTTTAACAGGCGGTATTGGAAGTGGAAAATCGGTTGTGGCCGAACTCTTTCAGATGATGGGCATACCTGTGTATGATTCAGATAGCCGTTCTAAAATTTTAACAGATACGGACGAAGAATTGAAGGAAAAAATCAGTAGTCAGTTTGGTGCAGAAATGTATTCAAACGGGTTGCTGGATCGACAAGCCCTGGCAAAGAAAATATTCGGAGACGCAAAAGCCCTGCTAGCTGTAAATGCCTTAATTCACCCTGTGGTAGAACGTGACTTCAGGATTTGGGTGAAGGAGAACTGTCAATTTTCGGTTCTGATACAGGAAACAGCTATTCTTTTTGAAGCTGGTCTGGAAAATCACTTCGATCAGATTATTTGTGTGACTGCCCCTGAGGACCTCCGTGTGGAACGCGTATGCAAACGCAACAAAATAGCACCTGAAATAGTGAGGGAGCGAATAAAAAATCAACTTTCAGAGGCAGAAAGAGTCAAACAGTCCGATATTATAGTCGTAAATGACAATATTCAGGCTGTTTTGCCTCAAGTGATCAAAATTGTTCAAACAGTGTCATCACAAAGGTGATACTACAACAAATATTCAATAAATAACTTAAAAGTGTATCTGACATGTTAAAAAAGATCGTATCAATTTCCGGAAAACCCGGTTTATACAAAGTCCTTTCTCAAGGAAAAAATATGCTTATCGTTGAATCTTTAATGGATGGTAAACGTGTGCCTGCTCATTCTACAGACAAAGTAGTAGCATTGAATGATGTTTCTATGTTTACACAGGGAGATGACAAACCTCTTCGTGAGATTCTGGAAGCACTTAAATCTAAAGAAAACGGAGCTAAAGCCAGCGTTGATCCAAAATCGGATGCCAATACCTTGCGTGAATATTTTGCTCAAATTGTTCCTGATTTTGACCGTGAACGTGTTTATCCAACCGACATCAAAAAATTGATTCAATGGTACAACGTTTTGGTTGAAGCAGGACACACCGATTTCTCAGTTGAAGAAGAAAAAGCAGAAGAAGCAACCCAACAAGCATAAATTACGACAGTTCCTTATACTAGAAAATGTACACAGAACATGAAATTATATTGGTGAGTATCACCGGGGAAGACCGCCCTGGTGTTACCACTGCCATGACTGAAGTTCTCGGCAAATATGGCGCCGAAATACTTGATATCGGGCAGGCTGATATTCACCACAGTCTTTCTCTCGGTATTCTTTTTCGAATCCACAACAAGAAACATTCCGGGGATGCGATGAAGGACCTCCTTTTCAAAGCTTCTGAAATGAAGGTGGCTATTCGGTTCTCCTGGATTTCGGACGAAAATTACAGCAATTGGGTAGGCCTTCAGGGTATGGGTAGGTACATCGTGACCTTACTTGCAAAAAGTCTGACTGCTGAACAAGTTTCCAGGGTAACCAAAGTTATTGCAGGGGAAAACCTGAACATCGATTCCATCAAGCGTATAACCGGCCGTATTCCTTTGGACAAAAGCATTGAAAATGTTCGTTCCTGCATTGAACTTTCTGTGCGTGGTGATCTCAAAAATAAGATGCAGATCCAACGTTCGTTGGTGCAGCTTTCGGCAGAACTGGATGTAGATATTTCATTTCAGGAAGACAACATTTTTCGCCGAAATCGCCGCCTGATCTGTTTTGATATGGATTCGACCCTTATTGAGACTGAAGTTATTGACGAATTGGCTGACAGAGCCGGTGTCGGAGCTGAAGTTCGGGCAATTACGGAGTCGGCCATGCGAGGAGAAATTGATTTTCAGGAGAGTTTCACCAAACGAGTGGCTTTACTAAAAGGTCTGAACGAATCGGTTTTGAAAGATATTTCAGAAAATCTGCCTATTATGGATGGAGCTGAAAAGCTGATGTCCGTACTGAAACGTTGTGGATTTAAAATTGCCATTCTTTCAGGAGGGTTTACGTATTTTGGAGATCAACTTAAAAACCGTTTTGGTGTGGATTATGTTTATGCCAACGAGCTCGAAATTATAGATGGAAAACTGACCGGACGTTACATAGGTGATGTGGTTGACGGAAAACGAAAAGCGGAGTTATTGCGCCTGATTGCTCAGGTAGAACATATAGACCTTCAGCAAACCATTGCTGTAGGTGATGGTGCCAACGATTTACCCATGATCAATCTTGCTGGTCTGGGTATAGCCTTTCATGCTAAGCCCAAGGTGAAGGAAAGTGCCAATCAGTCCATTTCTACAATCGGACTGGACGGTATTTTGTATTTCCTTGGTTTTAGGGATATTCATATTGACGAAAAATTTTAATTCCTTTTCTAAAAAACAAAACTTATGAACGCAAATGAAGAAGATTTCATGGATTATGACGATGATGAAGCCATCAAGTTTATTCGTAATCAAATACCTCAGGAACTAAAAGAAAAGTTCACAGACGACGATTTGAATTATTTAGTAGATCTGATCTATGAATTTTATGAAGAAAAAGGCTATTTAACCGACGAAGAAACAGAAGTTGATATTGATTTGGATGAATTGACAGCTTATGTCATCAAGAATGCCAAAAAAGATAAGGTCGGTTTTTATACAGAAGAGGAAGTTCACTTTATTGTGGATGCAGAGATTGCGTACTGTGACTCGTTGGGCCTCTTCGAATAGGGTTGTCTAAATAGAGCGCGCACTACTGCGTTACAGCCTGAAATTCAATCCTCACGTACGAAAAGTACGCTCCGGTATGAATTTTAGGCTGTGCCTTGTATTGCATCACTCTATTTAAAAAACCCGTGCAAGGAAGTCGGTTTCGGCGAGTTATGAAATTTGTGCCGAAGTCTAAGCGTTTTCCAGCCTATTGAGCGTCGGATGCGTTTTTGCCGGTCAGGAACGGAAGCGACTGATCAGTAACCCGAAGAAAAAAAATGGGGAAACAGAACCAATCGTTCTATTTCCCCATTTTTTTATAAAAACTTGAGTCTTATTTTGAATGTTTTGCCTTAAGCGCAGCATAAATTTCAGCTTCAATCTTTTCGGCCAGTTCCGGATTTTCACGCATGCATTCCTTGGCTGATTCGCGACCCTGACCAATCTTGGTTTCACCGTAACTGTACCAGGAACCACTCTTCTTGATGATTAAGAATTCCGTTCCTAAATCGACGATTTCACCCACGTGAGAAATACCTTCACCGTACATAATGTCAAATTCTGCTTTGCGGAAAGGAGGAGCAACCTTGTTTTTAACAACCTTCACACGAGTCTGATTTCCGGTAGCCTCATCACCATCCTTGATCTGACCGATACGGCGGATATCCAGACGAACGGATGAATAAAATTTCAGAGCGTTACCACCCGTTGTTGTTTCAGGATTACCGAAAACAACGCCGATTTTATCGCGCAACTGGTTGATGAATATACACGTTGTGTTGGTTTTACTGATAGCGGCAGTAAGTTTACGCAAAGCTTGAGACATCAGACGAGCTTGAAGACCCATTTTCGAGTCACCCATTTCACCTTCCAGCTCAGCTTTAGGAGTTAATGCTGCAACCGAGTCAATAACGATAATGTCTATGGCCGAAGAACGGATTAATTGTTCGGTGATTTCCAATGCCTGTTCACCGCTGTCTGGTTGCGAAATCCAAAGATTTTCAACATCAACACCGAGCTTTTCAGCATAGAAACGGTCAAAGGCATGTTCCGCATCAATGAAGGCGGCAATACCACCGGCTTTTTGAGCTTCAGCAATGGCATGAATGGCCAAGGTGGTCTTACCGGATGATTCCGGACCATAGATTTCAATGACACGACCGCGGGGGTAACCACCCACACCCAAAGCATCGTTCAATGCGATAGAGCCGGTAGAGATCACTGCAATGTTTTCAATAGCTTCGTCACCCATTTTCATAATGGAGCCTTTGCCATAGCTTTTTTCGATTTTTTCCATCGCAGCCTGCAAGGCTTTTAGTTTTTCGTTTACCGGAGCTTTTGCTTCAGCCGAATCTTTTTCTTTTGCCATTGTATCGTATTTATTTTGATTTATTGTTTTGTCAAAGATAACCAAATAAGTGTTGTTTATTATTATATTAAAGTTAATTAAATATAAATATAAAAAATACTAACGTGAAATCTAAAACTCCAGATCGGCGTCGAAAAATTCTTTCCAGGGTAAACCGTTTTCGGTTAAAGCCTTTAAGAATGGATCTGGATTGAATTCTTCCACATTGTAAACGCCAGGTTTTTTCCATTGACCAGTCATAAACATCATTGCCCCGCATACGGCAGGAACGCCTGTTGTATAACTGACTCCCTGAGCTCCGGTTTCCCTGAATGCTTCTTCGTGGCTGCAATTTTGGTAAACAGCATAGGTTTTTTCCTGTCCGTCCTTGATGCCTCGGATGCGGCAACCGATGGATGTCTGTCCAGTATAGTTTTCACCCAAATTTCCTGGATCTGGAAGTACTGCTTTCAAAAATTGGATGGGTACAATTTCGACACCGTTGTAAATAATAGGGTCGATGCGCGCCATACCTATGTTTTGAATAACCCGCAAGTGGGTTAGATATTCCTGTCCGAATGTCATCCAGAAACGGGCACGTTTCAGAGTCGGAAAGTTTTTAACCAAAGATTCCAATTCTTCGTGATAAATCAGATACGATTCTTTTGGGCCAACTTCCGGGTACGTCAGCGGCAGGTGAATTTCGTGCGGTTCGGTGGTTACCCATTGGCCATTTTCGAAATATTTACCATTTTGAGTGACTTCCCGAATATTGATTTCCGGATTGAAATTGGTGGCGAATGCTTTGTGGTGATCTCCTGCATTGCAATCCACGATATCCAGGTACTGAATTTCATCAAAATAATGCTTGGCTGCATAAGCTGTCCAAACGCTCGTTACGCCCGGGTCAAAACCGCAACCTAAAATGGCTGTCAGTCCGGCTTCCTTAAAACGTTCCTGATACGCCCATTGCCAGGAATACTCAAAATGAGCTTCATCCTTGGGTTCATAATTGGCCGTATCCAGGTAGTTTACACCACAAGCCAGACAGGCATCCATGATGGTCAGATCCTGATAGGGGAGAGCTACATTAATGACCAATTCAGGCTTCTCCGCTTCAAAGAGAGCGATGAGCTGATTTACGTCGTCAGCATCAACCTGCGCTGTTCGCAAATGGTTGCTGCCAATAGTTTTGGCAATGTCGTCGCATTTTGATTTTGTACGGCTAGCCAATACGATTTCACAAAATATTTCCGGATGTTGGGCCAATTTATAGGCTACAACTGTACCTACTCCTCCGGCACCAATTTGAATCACTTTTCCCATATTGTTTTCTATTACAAATTATAGTATGCAAAGGTAATTTATTTGTAAAATATATCCTAGTGCGTTCTAAGACCAATTAAAATCTTAACTTTGTGCAGAATTTTAGGGGTGCCCTGGTAAACAGGGCTGAGATAATACCCTTTGAACCGGATGTAGATAATCCTACCGTCGGGAAAAAGACAGCACTTCGTGCATTTTTTGGTATCCTTCTCTTATAGTACCCCTTTTTAATGTTTCACTTAAAAAAAATGAACATGAAAAGGTTTTTTTTGTGTCTTGTGGTAACGTGCTCCGCATTTCTTACAGTCTCTGCCCGCACGAATTCTCAAAAAGTATCCATTGCAGAAAATGAAGCAAAGGATGACAGTTTAAAAACAATCCAACTCAACGACATCCTGGTTTTCGGAAACCGGGCAGGAAGTCAGACTCCGGTGGCTCAAACCAATCTGGATTCAAAAGCAATTAGGGAGTTGACCGTAGCCAACAATTTACCCAATGTCTTGTGGATGACACCTTCGTTGGTTTCAACCAGTGAAAATGGTACAGGAGCAGGTAATACTTCCTTTCGCATTCGTGGTACGGATGTAAACCGCACCAACATCACCCTGAACGGAATACCATTGAATAATCCTGAATCACAGGATGTTTACTGGGTAAATATTCCAGATATGACTTCTGCCCTGCAAAGCATTCAGGTGCAGAGAGGTGTGGGTACTTCCACCAACGGTACTGGTGCTTTTGGTGCCAGCGTCAATATGACAACCAATGAACCTGGTAAAGAAACGTATCTGGAATCTGCCACAACAGCCGGAAGCTATGGCACTTTTCAGCAGAACCTGGCATTCGGTACCGGCCTTTTTGGCAATGGTTACAGTCTGGATATGCGGTATTCCAACCTGACTACAGACGGTTATATCCGAAACGGCTGGGCTAAGCATCAATCCTTTTTTGCTACGTTAGGCAAGCATTTTAAACATGCTGCACTTCGTGTCAATTATATTTATGGAAATCAACATACAGGCATTACCTGGGAAGGTATTTCCGAGGCTCAGTTTAAGAAAGATCCAACATTCAACCCGGCAGGAACTATTATGGAAGGTCTTTATTACAACAATCAAAGCGACAATTACCGTCAGCATCACATTCAGTCTTTTTATACGCAGCAAATGGGTAAAAACCTACTCTTGAATGCCGGTCTCAATTACACCAGAGGTTCCGGTTTCTACGAAGAGTACAAGCAAGACAAAGCCTTTTCCTCCATGAAAATTGCCGACCAGACCGTGTCTGAGATCGTCTATTCGGAATCCAATCTGGTGCGTCGCAAAAATATGGCCAATGATTTTTATACAGCCAACCTAAACTTAAAATATGAAATTAAAGGTCTGAACATTCAGGCAGGTGGCATGTACACCTATTACATTGGTGACCATTTTGCAAATTTAGTATGGGTGGAAAAAAATGAAAATATACCTGCCAATTATGAATGGGTGAGAAACAAGGCAAACAAGACAGATGCCAACTCCTTTATTAAAGTAGAGTACAGTCCGGTTAAAAATCTGAATGCTTATGTGGATATGCAATACCGCTATGTGGATTATCAGCTCAACGGTATTGACGATGACGATATGGCCGATATGACCCAACATCGTACCTGGAATTTTTTCAATCCAAAAGCAGGACTATACTTTCAGATCAATTCCGATCAGCATGTCTTTGCTTCCATAGCAGTGGCTCATCGCGAACCGGGCAGGGCTGATATTAAAGATGCCCTTAAGGCAGGAAGTCACTCAGACATCAAATCGGAAGAGCTAACCGATTTTGAATTTGGATATAGTTTTGATAATAAAATAGTTATGGCTTCTGCCAATGTCTATTATATGAACTACAAAGATCAGCTTGTTCCTACCGGAAAACTCAATGCAGTGGGTTATGCACTGATGAGCAATGTGGATAAAAGTTACCGATTGGGACTGGAACTTTCTGCCGGTTATCGTCCGTTCAATAAATTGCAAATTGATGCAACGACGACGTTAAGTCGCAACCGCATTGTTGATTATGTGGCCTGGTACGATACCTACGATAGCAGCAACGACCAAACCGGTTGGAATGGGGTGAGTCAAATCAGTCAAAAATTTGATGAAGCAAAACTGCCATTTTCACCTGAATTAACAGCAGCTGTAGGTGTAACTGTGGTACCTGCAAAAGATTTCAAGTTGAATGTGACTGAAAAATTTGTCAGTGAACAATACATTTCCAACACACAAAACGAAGATTTGAAACTTCCTGCCTACGATTGCGCCAATCTGTCTTTGACTTATAGTTTTAAGATGAAACATTTTGCCAATGCTGAACTTGGATTGTTTGTGAATAATGTTCTCAGCAATCAGTATATTTGCAATGCCTGGGGTTATGAAGCACATTTTGCCAACGGTGATGCCACCTACACTGAAAAAGGTGTCTATCCAGTAGCTCCACGCAATTATCTGGCAAAACTGACAGTCCGTTTTTAAAACTTACTATGCAAACAATCATTCTCGCCGACGGTGAATTTCCTAAAAATGAAAACCTGCTCAGACTCCTTCGGGAGGCTGGCAGGGTTATTTGTTGCGATGGCGCTGCTCTTAAATTGCACGAATTTGGTCGCAAGCCAGATGCCATTGTTGGTGATCTGGATAGTCTTTCCGATGAACTGAAAAGTCTATACAGGCATCTGATTTTTGCTTCAGCAGACCAGGAGACCAACGATTTGACAAAAGCCATTGAGTACTGTCAGATGAATGATTACCAGGAAATTGTTATTCTAGGGGCTACAGGCCTACGAGAAGACCATACACTTGGAAATATATCCTTATTGGCTGAATACGCTTTGAAAATAGAGAAGATATGTCTGCTTACCGATTATGGTCGGATGGATGCCATCCACAAATCCACCAATTTTGCCTGTCTGCCCGGACAACAAATATCCATTTTCTCATTGACTCCGGATACCCAAATAACCGCTCATGGTTTGCTTTATCCGATTGAAAACAGAATCTTTACGTCCTGGTGGCAAGGTACACTCAATCAAACGACAGGGGATAATTTTCGAATCGAAATAGATAGGGGCAGGTTGCTGGTCTATCAGTTGAACTGATAGAACAATTGTACCCGTTTTGTCTTTTTATCATTGACGGAAATATGCTATATTTGTCAACGAAAAATTTATAATGAAGTTATGATTTTAGATCGGATAATCAAGATATTGAAAGTGCAATTGAATCATACGGAGAAAACTGTTGGCACGAATAAGGTCCTAAGTGTTTGTATCATCCTTTTAACGGTAATATCATTGGTTCCGTTAATCCTGATTTCAAAATACAATCATCCATGTGCCGATGATTTCTGTTATGGTTTTTTGACTGCAGAAACATGGGCAAATACTGGTTCCTTCATAGAGACAGTTAAATCGGCTTTTGCGCAGGTTCAGTACTTTTATCAGATTTGGCAAGGTACCTATTCGGCCATTTTTCTAATGTCATTACAACCAGCTATTTTTGGTGAAGGCTATTATTTTTTGGGAACAATAGTTATTCTTGGTACTTATCTTTTTGGTTTTTTACTTCTTTCACAGGTGGTTTTTAAGAATTATCTGAATGCGGATTTTTTTAAATATACCATCATTTACCTTCCCGTAATTGTCTTTTCAATACAATTGGTCCCTTTTCCAGCTAGTAGCTATTATTGGTTTAATGGCTCTGTCTTTTACACATTTTTTTTCGGACTGGGACTGGTTTTTCTGGCATTTATCCTGAAATTTATTCGTGCCGGAAAAGGCAAGTCTGCCACTTTTTATCTATTGGTCTCTATGATGCTTGCCGCGATTATAGGAGGTGGAAACTACGTCACTGTACTACAAATGTTGATTCTGATTTTCACATTGATCATCTATCGGATTACAACAAAGAAAGATAAAATAGTGCCACTGATCATGGTAGAACTTATTTTGTTGGTCTCTATTATAATCAGTGCCATGGCGCCTGGTACTGCCGTAAGACAAGCGCTTTTTCCTGATCATCCATCCGCTTTCATGGCGATTCTTAAATCGATTAAGGCGGCTTTGTGGGGTATCTTTATGTGGACAGATTTATATGTTATGTCGCTATGCTTGTTTTCATTACCATTTATCATACAAATAGTACAAAAAACGAAATTTTCTTATAAGCATCCATTTCTTGTTCTAATTTACACTTTTTGTATTCTAGCGGCCAATTTCACACCATCCATTTATGCCACGGGAAGCTTCCCCGAAAGATTGTTTGATATTATTTATTACAGCTATTATTTGTTTCTGTTTTTCAACCTGTTTTATATTGTCGGTTGGCTGGTTCGTTACAGTGAAAAGTCAGGTGTAGCTTACGAAAATAAACTATTGAGAGCTTTTCCGGCTATACTGTGTGTATGTGTCTTCCTGTTTTTTGCTGCGTTTGTGCAAAGTCCTCACATAGCAGCTATTGAAGCTACCAAGTCGCTTGTGAACGATGAGGCTGCAAAGTATGATCGGGAAGCAAATGAAAGATTAGTATTGTATATGGATGATTCGCAAAAAAAGGTGGTTGTAGATGCATTTTCTGTAAAACCACTACTTCTCTATTTCACTGATATTACCATGTATGCTGATGACTGGAAAAATCAGGCAGTCGCAAAATATTATAAGAAGCAGACAGTAGCTCTAAAAAACGATAGCCATCCTTTAGCCAAAGAATAGTTGATGTCAACGCTGTTACAAAAATAAATCCTGCATCTGTTTATTCATCTAAATCCAGATCAACGATTGGCGCATGCCTCCTGAAAGCTTCATTAAACGAAATCAACGTCTCTGTTCTTGATAAACCAAGTGGTTGCAATTTGTCATGAATGATACTGAGCATATGCTTGTTGTTCTTAGCATAAACTTTGATGAACAAATCGTACTGCCCCGTTGTGTAATGACATTCCACCACTTCTGGTATTTTTTTCAAACCCTCTACCACCATGCTGAACTGTTCCGGATCTTTTAAGAAAATACCCAGAAAAGCACACGTTTGATATCCAATGGCATTTGCATCAATAATAAACTCAGAACCCTTTATAATGCCCAGGTTGTTCAGCTTTTGAATTCGTTGATGGATGGCTGCTCCGGATACATTGCATTCCCGTGCCACTTCCAAAAAAGGCACGCGGGCATCCTGCGCAATCATTTTTAAAATCTTTTCATCCAGTTTATCCAATTGATGGTGTCCCATGATATAGTATTTACGATTTATTGTTTTTTAAGAACGAAACCCGTTCGGGCAGGAATGTACAACTTTAGCCATTCCAACTCTGTATTTTTTTCCAATCCCTTTTGGGTCAGATGCTCAATGCTTTCATTAATTAGTCCAAAACCACCAAATTCCGCCGAGTCTGTATTCAGGATAATTTTATAACTGCCCTTTTCGACTAAAACACCGTATCCGGTATAGGATTTATACGGATGAAGATTGACGACGAAAATCAAATCGCCACGTTGATAAGCCAAGACCTGATCGTTGTCATTGATGCAGCGATCTACCGGATTTTGGTTCAAAAACTTTTTATTCTTACTGATCAGATGAATCATTTGACGGTCAAAAGCACCCAGATATTCATATTTAAGGTTTGGATTATCGGCCAGACTCCACTGACGGCGGGCAAATTTATAGGACCAGCCATTTCCCTGACGAGGAAAATCTACCCATTCCGGATGACCGAATTCATTGCCCATAAAATTGAGGTAACCTCCATTGATGGTCGTTGAAGTTAAAAGTCGGATTATCTTATGTAAAGCCATTCCACGTTCCACCACAAAATTAGTATCTTCCTTCATCATATGCCAGTACATTTCTGCATCAATTAGGCGGAAAATAATGGTTTTATCGCCCACTAAAGCCTGATCGTGACTTTCTGCATAACTGATGGTCTTTTCATCGGCGCGGCGATTGGTCAGCTCATACATAATTCTGGATGGCTTCCATTGTTCGTCCTTGGATTCTTTTATCAACCGGATCCAGAAATCTGGTATACCCATGGCCAGACGGTAGTCAAAGCCTATACCGCCATCCTTTACAGGTGTAGCAATGCCTGGCATCCCGCTTACTTCTTCGGCGATGGTAATGGCTTTTGGTTTTAGCTCATGAATCAGTTTGTTGGCCAGTGTGAGGTAACAAATGGCATCCCCATTTTCATTCAGGTTGTAATAATCGCTGTAATTGCTGAATTCATCACCAATACCGTGACTTTTATAAATCATGGAAGTAACTCCGTCAAAACGAAAACCATCGAATTGGAATTCGTCCAACCAATACTTGCAATTTGAAAGTAGAAAATGGTTTACTTCGTCTTTTTTATAGTTGAAACACAGCGAATCCCAGGCAGGATGTTCGCTTTCAAAATAGAGAGTACTGGTACCGTCCAATGCTCCTAGACCTTCCACCGTGTTTTTCACGGCATGGGAATGAATCAGATCCATGATTACTGCAATACCCATTTCGTGAGCATCATCAATGAGGTGTTTTAATTCCTCAGCCGTTCCGAACCGGGATGATGGTGCAAAAAATCCGGAGACGTGATAACCAAAAGAACCGTAATAGGGGTGCTCTTGAATGGCCATCATCTGAAGAGTGTTATAACCTGCTTTTGCTACTCTGGGTAAAATGTTGAGTCTGAATTCTTCGTATGTTCCCACGCGTTCTTCTTCAACGGCCATGCCTATGTGACATTCATAAATCAGAAGTGGATTTGCATTCGGTTTGAAATTTTCATTTTTGAAAGTATACGATTCTGCCGGACACCAAACCTGTGCACTGAAAATCCGGGTGTGAGAATCCTGCACTATACGTTGAGCCCAGGCCGGAATTCGTTCACCGGAACCTCCAGGCCATTCTACGTATATTTTATACAATTGGTTGTGTTGCAAGATACCAAAAGGTATTTCCAGTTCCCAAATGCCATTTTCCAAACGTTTCAGCTTAAAGTCTTCCTGTTTTTGCCAGTTGTTAAAATCGCCGATTAAATAAATTGCAGTGGCGTTGGTGGCCCATTCACGAAAATACCAACAATCCGTCGATTTTTGAAGCCCAAAATAGGTATAGCCATTCGCGAACTCCGACAAGGTTTTACCGCCTGTTAAAAAGGCTTCGCGCTCCACGACGTAGTTGTATCTGCCATTGATGGCTTCGCTGTGTGGTTCCAGCCAAGGATCATCTTGAATGATTTTCAGCTTGCCTTTTTTTATACCTGATGCCATTCTTTTAATTATTAGTTGATTGAACCAAAACTTTTACAATTGCTTTTTTTATCGGACCAGTACCTATCGCTGGTGCGTGTGCATCATCCGGAAAAAATACGACAAATTCACCCGGATTGACTGTAAGATATGTGGTTGCTTTGTCCGAATAGAACGTGATGTCTTTTTCCGGATTGTAAGGTTCTGTTTCATGGGTGCATTTTTCCAAAGCGGCCCAACCCATCGTCTCCTGTCCACACAGGACTAGTTGAATGTCAATGTATTTTTTGTGAGTTTCCAGTTTGGCAATATTTTGATTTTTACCATCGATTTCAGCAATGGTAAGAATCAAGTTGTCACCATCTAAAACATATTTACCCGGTTCCATTTTAGTCAGGTCATTTTTTTCAATAAAGTCAAAAGCTTTATTAAAAAGGAAATTAAATGGAAGGTATATGGGGGCGTTCTTTAGTGAGTCTAAAATCATGACATGGAAAATTAATGTAATAATATGAAAGTGATGAAAGCATCATTCTAAAAAAATGAACATACAAAACCCAAATTATCTTACAAATATAAAATTTAATTGGGAGAAAATGTCAAATTTTAGTAGTTTTGTACATACACGTATAAACATTACATAGCACAAATATGTCGCATTTGCCATCACTCATCTATGACTTAGCCCTCATTCTCATTTCAGCCGGATTTATAACCCTTTTGTTCAAAGCATTGAAGCAACCTTTGGTACTGGGATATATTGTGGCTGGTATATTGGCAGGGCCGCATCTGGGTCTTCTGTCAGTGACTGTTAAGGATACTGCAAATATTCAGACTTGGGCTGATATAGGTGTTATTTTTCTATTGTTTGCCTTGGGCCTGGAATTTAGTTTTAAGAAATTGGCTTCCGTTGGAAAAACGGCTTTGGTGACCGCTTTGGTTACTGTTTCAGGCATGATGATTTCAGGCTATACCATTGGACATATGTTGGGTTGGACTTCCATGAATTGTCTGTTTTTGGGAGGTATGCTTTCCATGTCCTCCACCACCATTATTATAAAAGCATTCAACGATCTGAATCTGAGGGATAAACCTTTTATTAGCGGTGTTTTTGGACTACTTATCGTTGAAGATTTGGTTGCTGTCATTATGATGGTGATGCTTTCTACTATTTCCGTCAGCAATGTTTTTGATGGGAGCCAGTTACTTATGAGTATTGCCCGTTTGGCCTTTTTTCTATCTCTCTGGTTTATTTTTGGCATTTTTCTGATACCCAGTTTATTGAAAAAAGTCAGGAAACTGATGAATGAAGAAACCCTGCTGATCGTTTCTACAGGCTTATGTCTCGGAATGGTTGTAATAGCCGTAAAAGCCGGATTTTCTGCAGCATTGGGCGCTTTTATCATGGGGTCTATTTTAGCGGAAACCGTCGATGTCAAGCGAATAGAAAAGATTATGGAGCCTCTGAAAAACCTTTTTGGAGCCATATTCTTTGTTTCGGTAGGTATGATGGTTCAACCTGCCATACTTGCTCATTATGCCTGGCCGGTAGTGATTATCATTCTGACTGTTATTTTTGGGCAGATTCTGTTTTCAACCTCTGGATTTCTTCTTTCCGGGCAGCCACTTAAAATATCCATTCAATCGGGCTTCAGTCTGGCGCAAATAGGAGAGTTCGCCTTTATTATTGCAGGTTTGGGTCTGAGTCTGGGCGTTACAGCCTCCTTTCTGTATCCCATTGTAATTGCCGTTTCAGTTTTTACCACTTTTACCACCCCGTATTTTATAAAGCTGGCAGATCCTGCCTATCGTTTTTTAATTAAAGTATTACCTCCAAAAACGGTAGAAAAACTGGATAAACCTCGTGTAAAAAAGAAAAGATCAACAGGTCAAAAAGCATGGGTAAACATGTTGAAAGATTTTTTTTCCTACATGATAGTGCTTTCGATCGTTGTCATTGCCATTTTGTATCTGGTGCTTAGTTTTTTATACCCTTTTTTACAACGGTATATGTCAGAAGGGTGGTCGGCCGGTATTTGCTTTTTAATTACCATCCTGGCCATTGCGCCATTCCTGCGGGCAATGATGACCAACAACGGTGATTCGACGAGTACGGTTCTCAATTTATGGATGGAAAAAGCTTCCAACCGTAAAATTCTTGCATTCTTTTTTGGATTGCGCACTTTTGTAGTTTTAATAACCATCCTGTTTGTAATCAATACCTATTTCACAGTACCTTTTTGGATAAATTTATTTAGCGCTGTGGTTATTCTTTTTATCATTATGCGCTCAAAGTGGTTGCTCAAAAGATTCTGGCATTTGGAATCCCGCTTTCTCATCAATCTCAATGAAAGGCAGATGGAGGAAAACTACCGCAAAATTGATGAAAATAAAGGGGTCATGAAGCTCAGTGATATGCAGAAAAATCATTGGCTGGATTACAAACTTTATACGTGTGCCCTTCGTTTGAAACCTGACAGCCACTATATTGGCCAACGCATCCGAGATTTACATATCCGAAAAGATTACAACCTGATGGTTATTCGTATCAGAACCATTGAAGACAAATACATCAACATTCCACCCGGCGAATACCGCCTTCAACCTGGAGATACGCTCCGTCTTGCCGGGAAGAAAAGTTCATTGCGAAAGTTGCAGGAAGCAGAATTGTTTTATCTGGAGTTTGTAGATCACTCCTACATGACGTTGCATGGCTTTTCCAAATTGGAATTTAACAGGAAAAAACAGGAGGAACGAATTTCTTGCGCAGGACTACCTATCGTAGCGAAGTCTCCTTTGTCCGGTAAAAATCTGATTGAATCTGCCATTGGTTCCAAAACGAAGTGTCTGGTTGTCGGTTTAGAACGGGAAGGTCGGCAGATTGTGAATCCGGAGGCTACGACGGTGCTGATGGCGGGGGATACGGTTTGGCTGGTGGGGGAGGAGAAGCCCGTTTCTAAGCTCATAGAACAAAACGTCTTTTTGTAAAACTTCATAGGAGCGCGCACTACTGCGTTGCAGGGCGAAAATAAATCCTCACGTACGAAAAGTACGCTCCGGTGTTATTTTTGCCCTGCGCCTTATATTGCATCACTCCTATGAAGTTTTATACAGACTGCGGTTTTTGCTGAGGAGGGGGAAAAGAGAAAAAAAAAGAAAGAATAGATTTTAATATCCCCACAAACATTTAAAATTTGTGCCGAAGTCTAAGCCGTTTCCAGCCTATTGAGCGTCGGTAGCGCTTTTGCCGGCCAGGGACGGAAGCGATTATCAGGCAACCCCCTTTTTATAGAAAATGAATACTTAAAAAATAGAGTTGGCTACCAGATAAAATCACAAAATAACCTTGTATTTCGGCACCAGCATCTTCATCACAGACCATCCCAGCAAATAGGCAACCGAGCAAAAACTGAACACAACCAAGTAGCCCAGACTTTTTCCGGAAGCTCCCAGGAAGGAATAGTTTTGCCAGGCCGCTTCGCTGTAGTCAAAGAGTAGACCGCTGCCCTTGTTGACCATAAAGGAACTGAGCCCTCCGGCCATACCGATGATACCAGTTAGGGTTGCTACCGCACTTTTTGGAAAAATATCGCTGACGGTCGTGTACATATTGGCCGACCATGCCTGATGCGCCGATATGTCCCAGCGGTTGAGCCAGAAGCACGAAAAGCGGGAAAAGCGCAATGATAAACATGGCACGCATACGACCGGCATACGGATTCATTCCCTTATTAATGAAATAAGTCGGAAATTTTCCACCTAAAACAGAACCAAAAACGGTCAGCGTGTACATGGCACCGATGGGAAGAGCAATTTCTTCCGGTTTCATACCATATTCTGTTCCCAGATAAGCCGGTGTCCAGAAAAGGAAAAACCACCAAACTCCGTCCGTTATAAATTTCCCGATGCTAAAAGCCCATGTCTGCTTGTATTTAAAACACTGCAATAGAGACAAGCTTTTAGTGGAAATTTCAACCTCCACATTCTTTTCTTTGACGTTGTCACTCAGGATATAGGCACGTTCTGCGTCGTTTACCCGTTTGTTGTTTTTCAAAGGTTGATAGAAAATCAGCCAGAAACCAATCCAGAGAAAGCCAAAAGCACCTACAACGATAAAAGCCATTTCCCAACCCCAGGCTTTCGCCATAAAGGGAACCGTTAACGGAGCAAGAATAGCACCTACATTGGCACCGGAATTAAAAATACCGGTTGCAAAGGAGCGATCCCGTTTCGGGAAATATTCAGCAGTAGCCTTGATGGCAGCTGGAAAATTACCTGCTTCACCAAGAGCCAACACGATGCGGGCAACAATGAACATAATGACACTAAATGAAGCGATAGAACCTATCATCACTGGGTCTGTAACTTGCCGCAATGCCTCCGTGTTTTCCACACCAGCCGCTTTTATGGTGAAAAATCCGCACAATGCATGTAGACAGGCACCTGCAGACCATACAGCTATGGCAACTACATATCCTTTTCTCGTGCCCAGCCAGTCAATAAAACGGCCTGCAAAAAGCATGCAAACCGCATAAACCAATGAAAAAATGGCTACAATATTTCCGTAATCGTTGTCCGACCAGTGAAACTCAGCAGCCAAAGTCGGTTGTAAAAGAGATAAAACCTGACGGTCCAGGTAATTGATGGTGGTTGCTGCAAAAAGCAAGGTACAGATGGTCCATCTGTATTTCGTCATTTTTTCATTTAGTGTTTCAATGGTAGACATATCTGTTAAGCCCTCACTTTTCTAATGATTTCCAGTGACGAGCAGCATAAATCCGTAATTTTATTCCAGTCTTTGGCTGCGATAATTTCTGGTGGGAAAAGGTTGGATGCCATGCCAACGCATGTCACACCTGCTTTTATCCAGGCAGTCAGGTTTTCTTCTGTTGGTTCAACGGCACCTGTAACCATTAACATGGACCAGGGCATTGGACCTTTAACGTTTTTGACAAACGAAGGACCACCAACATTTCCGGCGGGAAAAACCTTGCAAAGGTCGCATCCCATTTCCTGGGCAAATCCGATTTCAGATACGGAGCCACAACCAGGTGTGTAAGGCACTAAACGGCGGTTGCAAATTTTAGCAACTTCCGGGTTAAAAAGTGGACCAACAACAAAGTTGGCACCCATCTGAAGATAAAGGGCTGCTGTGGCGGAGTCAACAATAGAACCGACGCCCACAATCATTTCCGGACACTCCAACGCTGAAAACTTTACCAATTCACTAAAAACTTCGTGTGCGAAATCTCCGCGGTTTGTAAATTCAAAGGCCCGAACGCCACCTAGATAGCAAGCCTTCAATACCTTTTTAGCCACTTCAGCGTCTTTGTGATAAAAGACCGGAACCATACCGGTTTGGCTCATCACTGTCAAAACCTGAATCTTATTAAATCTAGCCATTTTGTTTTTTTTATTTAGCGGGAAACACGACCCGAAGCGTCGCCACCCATAAGTTTTTCTACTTCATCAACTGTCACCAAATTGAAATCGCCGTAAATGGTGTGCTTTAGGCAAGAAGCCGCAACGGCAAATTCCAGCGCTTTCTGATTGTCGTTTATATAAGTAAGTAACCCGTAAATCAAACCACCCATGAAGGAATCTCCACCACCTACCCGGTCTACAATGTGTGTGATGTCGTACCTTTTAGATTGGAAAAGGGTACCGTCTGCATACAAAACACCACCCCACGTGTTGTGGTTGGCATTGATGGACCCACGAAGTGTGATGATCACTTTTTTTGCACGAGGAAAACGACTGCTAAGTTGGGTGCAGACCGATTCAAATTCCACCGCTTTCACTTCTCCACCGGTGTTGTCTACATCGAAACCATCTGGTTTAATGCCAAATACTTTTTCTGCATCTTCTTCGTTTCCCAAAATAATGTCACAACCCTCTACCAAGGCAGGCATGACTTCCGAAGCCGTTTTTCCGTAATTCCACAAGTTTTTGCGAAAATTAAGGTCGGTCGAAACGGTAATTCCCATTTCATTACATATTTTGATAGCCTCCAGACATGCGTCTGCAGCACCCTGAGATAGAGCAGGAGTGATGCCGGTCCAATGAAACCAGTCGGCACCTTTCAACACTTCTTTCCATTCTATCATTCCTGGTTGAATATCCGCAATGGCTGAATGGGCGCGGTCGTAGACTACTTTACTGGCACGTGCCACGGCTCCGGTTTCCAAAAAATAGATGCCTAAACGTTCCCCTCCGAAAATAACATTTTTGGTGGAGACTCCATATTTATGGAGATTCATCAGACAGGATTGGGCAATATCATTTTTGGGCATGCGGGTAACGAATTCTGCATCTATCCCGTAATTGGCTAAAGAAACTGCTACATTGGCCTCACCACCACCAAAAGTGGCGCTAAATTCAGTTGCCTGACAGAAACGTTCGAAACCTGGTGTTGCCAACCGGAGCATGATTTCTCCAAATGTGACCACTTTTTTACTCATTGCGATATTAATTTTTAGATCAAGTTGAACACTATTCTTTACAAATAAAATGAAAAATTTCGGAACCATAATAAAACTCTGATTTAATACCTCTTACCAAATCATCCTCAATTACCCCGTTAACGTACACGCAAATTAACGAAATAAAGACAATTCCCACAATACCCTTAGCAAAAACTTGAAAAACCCCCTTTTCAAAATTGTCAATATCCCCTTTTTTAAAAAAAACCTCGAATCACCCGGAAAATAGTTGAATAGAGGGATGCAATACAAGGCGCAATTAAAAAATATCCCGGAGCGTACTTTTCGTACGTGAGGACATATTTTTTAATTGCAACGCAGTAGTGCGCGCTCTATTCAACTATTTTTTTTCGTACGTGAGGATTTATTTTATTCCTGCAACGCAGTAGTGCGCCCTCTATTCAACTATTTTAAAATTGGAAGTAGGATTTTGCATTGTGATAAGAAATCCCCTCCACCACCTTCCCCAGAAACTCCATTTCACTCTCCGGCAATTCCCCATTCACCACATCCGTTCCAATCAAATTGCACATGATGCGACGAAAATATTCGTGACGCGGGTAGGAGAGGAAACTCCTGGAATCGGTCAGCATCCCAACAAATCGACTCAATAATCCAAGCACTGAAAGCGAATTCATCTGAGCTGACATACCGTATTTCTGGTCAAGAAACCACCATCCGGCTCCAAATTGAATCTTACCGGCAACAGAACCATCCTGAAAATTACCTATCATGGCAGCAACCATTTCGTTGTCACGTGGATTCAGGTTGTAGATGATGGTTTTGCACAGTTTGTTTTCCGAATCAAGTCTGTTTAGAAATTTGGTCATATTTTTTGCGACATTGAAATCTCCGATAGAATCAAAACCAGTATCCGCACCAATTTTTGCAAATAAACGCGAGTTGTTGTCGCGGATTGGCCCATAATGAAGTTGTTGAGTCCAGCTACTGTTAAAGTCCATGAGGGCAAACCGAACCAAAATGGCCGACTTGAATTTCAATATTTCTTCTCTGGACAAAGAACTCCCGCCATAAACTTTATTGAATATGCAATCAATTTCTAAATCCGTATAATCTTCCGCATAAAACTCTTCCAGACCGTGATCGCTAAGTTTGCAGCCTACTGAGGCAAAAAAGTCGTGACGATTTTGCAAGGCATCTATTAAATCCGAATAATTAGAAATGGAGACACCCGATACATCCGATAATTTTTCAATATACAAACGGTAAGAAGCAGGATTTTCTACGGCCATAGCTTTGTCGGGACGCCAGGTAGGTAAAACTTTCACTTCGAAGCCTTCCTTTATTAAAGCGATGTGATGTTCCAGACTATCAATTGGATCGTCCGTGGTACAAACCACTTCTACCTTAAATTTTTTCATCAGGCCCCGGGCTGAATATTCAGGTATACGCAATTTTGCAGTACATTCTTCAAAAATGTCACGAGCTGTTTCAGGTTTTAATATCGTATCAATTCCAAACCCTTTTTTCAATTCAAGGTGCGTCCAGTGATAGAGAGGATTGCGCATGGTATAAGGAACCGTTTCCGCCCATTTCTCGAATTTTTCCCAATCGGAGGTGTCTTTACCTGTGCAAAAACGTTCATCGATTCCGTTGGTGCGCATGGCACGCCATTTATAGTGGTCGCCTTCCAGCCAGATTTGACCCAGATTGTCAAATTTTCTGTCCTTAGCGATGAATTCAGGATTGAGGTGACAGTGGTAATCGATAATTGGTAAATGAGCTGCATGATTGTGAAAAAGATGTCTTGAAACTTCATTCTCAAGCATGAAATTTTCATCCATGAAATTTTTCATAATACTTAAATTGTAATTAATAGGTATGTATTTCTGTCCATTTGATACGAATGTACGAAGTTTTCTTAGGTTAGAACCGCTGAAAAGTTAATTTTTTTTACTTTATAAAGGCTAAAGTTGTTAAAATGATTTAAGCAAAATTATAGGAAATTGTTTAAAACAAAAAGGCCGCTTTTCACAAAGCGGCCTTTTTATAGGTTTTCAATAGGTATTAGTTCTTAAGGTAAAAAAGATTGTATTAGGTTAACGGTGGCAAAGATTGACCTTTTTTCACAACTCTCCAAATAAAAAAACATATTATAAAACATGTTTTTGGACTTAATGTTTGAATTGTGCCACAATTCTGTGTATTTTTGTGGTGAGCACAAATTTAAACAGTTTTAAACATCTTACAAGTTTTTTATGGGCGAAAATGAAACGATAGAAGAAGGCGCAAAGAAAACGCTCAACTTTATAGAACAAATTGTTGACAATGATTTGAAAGAAGGTAAGAACGGCGGACGTATTGTTACACGTTTTCCACCTGAACCCAATGGCTATTTACATATTGGTCATGCTAAAGCTATTTGTCTGGACTTTGGCATCGCTCAAAAAAACGGTGGAAAATGCAACCTTCGTTTTGACGATACCAATCCCGTTAAAGAAGACGTGGAATATGTGGACTCCATCATGGAAGATATCAATTGGCTGGGTTTCCAATGGGATAGCTTGTATTATGCCTCGGATTATTTCGGTAAGCTCTATAATTTTGCCCTCGAAATGATTAAACGTGGTTTGGCCTATGTGGACGATCAGTCTGCAGAAGATATAGCCAGACAAAAGGGAACACCCACTTCAGCAGGTACAGATAGCCCGTTCAGAAACCGCTCTATACAGGAGAATCTGAATTTATTCGAACGCATGCAGTCCGGTGAATTTGAAGAAGGTAGTCACGTACTCCGTGCAAAAATAGATATGACCCATTCCAACATGCATTTTCGTGACCCGCTCATGTATCGCATACTTAAAATGAGCCATCACCGTACAGGTGACAAATGGAATGTGTATCCTCTTTATGATTTCGCGCATGGTCAAAGTGACTATTTCGAAGGAATCACCCATTCCTTATGTACTTTGGAATTTGAAGTACACCGTCCGCTTTACGACTGGTTTATCGATCAGCTTAAAAACAGTGATTACCGTCCGCGACAAATTGAATTCAATCGGTTAAACATTACCTATATGGTGATGAGCAAGCGTAAAATGCTTCAACTGGTCAAGGAAGGACGCGTTTCCGGATGGGACGATCCCCGCATGCCAACCATCTGTGGTTTGCGCAGGCGTGGTTTTACCCCCGAATCCATCCGTAATTTTATTGACAGCATCGGTTATACCAAGTTTGATGGTGTCATCGATCAGGGATTGCTCGAACACAGTATCCGCGAACACCTCAATAAGATTGCACCCCGCGTTAGCGCCGTTCTTGATCCTATCAAACTTATTGTTACAAATTATCCGGAAGGTCAGGTGGAATGGAACGAAGCCATTAACAATCCCGAAGACGATACAGCAGGAACACACATGGTTCCATTTACCCGTGAACTCTTTGTAGAACGCGAGGACTTTATGGAAGATGCCCCCAGTAAATACTTCCGGTTGTGTCCAGGCAGAGAAGTTCGCCTGAAGAATGCTTACATTGTACATTGTACATCGTGCAAGAAAGATGCAAATGGAACGATTGAAGAAATTTATTGCGAATATATCCCTGATACCAAAACCGGACAAGCTGATACTGCCCGAAAAGTAAAAGGGACCATACATTATGTTACAACTGAACATTGCCTGGAAGCCGAGGTGCGCCTTTATGACCGCTTGCTGAATGTTTCCAATCCCGCAGATGAAAAAGACCGTGATTTTCTGGATATGCTAAATCCGGATTCTCTTAAAGTATTGAACAAAATTAAGATTGAATCCGTTGTAAAAGATGCCAAACCTTTGGACCATTTTCAATTTCAACGCGTTGGTTATTTCAACCTGGATCCCGATTCAACTCCCGATCATCTGGTTTTCAACCGAACCGTTTCATTGAAAGATTCCTGGGGGAAAATTTCAGGAAAAAAATAAATAGTTCTGCTAAATAGACTGTTATGCTGCAAGAAGACATGGATTACAATGTTCAGGAATTGGTAGAGCGCTACGAGCAAAACCTTTCCGAAGGGCGTGCAGGTTATTTTGATGTGGATGAACTGGAAGAAATTTCAGATTATTACCAGAAACGTGGAAAGAATAATGAGTCCTCAGCCGTAGTAGAAATGGGCTTGAGTCTTCATCCCAACAGCAGTATTCTCATGCTTAAACGCGCTACACTTTATCTGGAAATAGGTGAAGCTAAACGTGCCTTGCAACTAATTGACCGGTTGCCAGAACGAAACGATACGGATGCCAATCTGGTACGTGCAGAGATTTTCATGCAGTTGGACCGTCGCGATGAGGCTTTGAAATTGTTGCATCGGGTGATGGATGAGGAGCAAATAGAAAAATCAGCCCTCAGTCTCGACATCTCCGGTATTTTGGTGGAAGAAAGCATGCACAATGAAGCAGTTGAATTTTTATTGGAAGCGCTGGAATTGGATGTGAAAAATATTGACCTGCTTTTTGAACTGGCTTACAGCTATGAACAAATAGGCAATACAGATAAATCCATCCAGACTTATCAGCGCATACTCGATATTGATCCCTATTCCAGTGAAACCTGGTTTAATCTGGGGCAGGCTTGTTTCAATGTGAACCGATACGCCGAAGCCATTGAAGCCTACAACTTTGCCCTGGTTATCAATCCAAATGATATTTTGGCGCAATTGCAAAAAGCCCATTCCTTGTTTCAATCCGGACAATATCTGCAAGCGGCCTATGCCTATAAAGAATATGGCATCAATACGGAAGTAACAAGCGCCGTCATGATTTATGAAGGAGAGTCCTATGAAAAGGCAACTCTTTATGACGAAGCCATGGAATGTTATCGTTTGGCATTGGAGCTGGATCCTAAGAGTGTGGATGCTTGTACAGGATTGGGCATTTGCCTGATGGAAAAAGAAGATTTCAATGCCAGTCTGGTTTGGTTTGAAAAAGCGCTCCGTATAGATCAGACCATCAGTGAAACCTGGGTGTATGTGGCAGAAGTTTTTGTAAACCTCAATATGCCGGAAGAAGCTATGATGAGTTACAGACGTTCGCTGGATTTAGAACCGGATCAGGCAGACGTACTGGGTTCGCTCGGTAACCTCTGTTTCGATGCCGGAGAATACGAAAAAGCACTGACTTTTTATCAGGAAGCAGAATTACTGGACCGTGAACTAACCGGCATCAATCTTTTCTACGCTTTGGTTTATGCCAAAACGGGAGCCAGGGAAATGGCAGAAGACTATTTAGCCAAAGCAGTCCTTTTGGATGAAAATGCCCAGAAAGTCTACGATGAAATTATCAACGATACGGACGAGGATGAAAATTTAAAATCATAAAGCCATGAGACAGTTCGGCTTATTGGGCTATCCGCTTTCACATTCCTTTTCCCGCGGATACTTTTCAGAAAAATTCAAAAAGGAAACCATCGATGCGCAGTATGAAAATTTCGCATTATCTACCATTGAACAATTTCCCGGGCTGATCGCTCAGAATCCGCAATTGGTGGGATTAAATGTGACCATTCCCTATAAACAGGCAGTCATTCCTTTTCTGGATGATTTAGATCCCGAGGCTGCAACTATTGGAGCTGTCAACACCATTCGAATTGAGCGCGGCGGCTCCCGCAAACCCAGGCTCGTAGGTTTTAATTCAGATCTTGTTGGTTTTCGCGAATCCATACGTCCTTACGTGGAAGCGTTGCGAAAATCTTTTCAACTACATTTTGCAGAAAAAGTCATTTCCAGTGATGGTTTTGTGCTGAAAGCTCTCATACTTGGTACCGGTGGTGCATCCAAAGCCGTTGAACATGGTTTGAAACAATTGAATATTGAAACGTTGTTTGTGTCCAGAACACCCGATTCCGGACAAATTTCCTATGAAAACCTTGACCAGTCTTATTACAAAGAATACCCTATAATTGTAAATACGACGCCTTTAGGAATGTATCCCAACATCAATGCCTGCCCACCTCTAGATTACAAATCCATTGGAACTCATCACCTACTTTTTGATGCAGTTTACAATCCTGAAAAAACGCTTTTTCTTGAGAAAGGGGAGAAACGCGGAGCAGCTATCAAAAACGGTTTGGAAATGTTGCAACTACAGGCAGAAGCGTCCTGGAAAATTTGGAATGAAAAATAAATTGATATACAACTAGTTCTTTTTTTTTCAAACCTCACTTAAATCCTATTTACCATGCTGACTCCCATTTTTTGGATTGTTCCGGCAGCTGCGGTATTGGCCCTGTGTTTTGCATTCTTCTTCTACAAGCAGATGATGAGGCAAAGTGAAGGTACAGATACCATGAGAACGATTGCTCAATTCGTTCGTGAAGGTGCCATGTCTTATTTAAAACAACAGTATAAAGTTGTTGGGTTTGTTTTTTTAGGTCTGGTGGCCATTTTTTCCATCATGGCTTTTGGTTTTAACATTCAAAACCACTGGGTACCGGTTGCCTTTCTGACAGGCGGATTTTTCTCTGCCTTGTCTGGTTTTCTTGGAATGAAGACGGCCACTTACGCCTCGGCAAGGACAACCAATGCGGCTATTACATCCTTGAACAAAGGTCTGAAGATTGCTTTCAGGAGTGGTGCCGTGATGGGGCTGGTCGTGGTGGGTTTGGTTTTGATTGATGTTTCTGCCTGGTTTCTTATTCTGAATCATTTTATTTTGCCCAACGTGCTTGATCCTACACAAAAGTTGATGATTGTCACCACCACCATGCTTACTTTTGGAATGGGAGCATCCACACAAGCCTTGTTTGCCCGTGTGGGTGGTGGCATTTTTACGAAAGCAGCCGATGTTGGTGCTGATTTGGTAGGGAAAATTGAAGAAGGCATTCCCGAAGATGATCCCCGAAATCCTGCAACTATTGCAGACAATGTAGGTGATAATGTGGGTGACGTTGCCGGGATGGGGGCAGATCTGTATGAATCGTATGCCGGTGCTATTTTGGCCACAGCGGCCTTGGGGGCTTCTGCTTTTGCTTCCAGCAATGATTTGCTAATCCAGTATAAAGCAGTTCTGGCACCAATGCTAATAGCTGCCGTAGGCGTTGTCCTTTCCATCATCGGTATTTTTATGGTCAGAACCCACGAAGGTGCAAATATGAAACAAATGATGGCGTCACTCAACAGGGGAATTAATTTCAGCGCTGTAATGATTGCCCTTTTTTCCTATGTCATACTGTATTTTTTGGGAATGGATGCCTGGTGGCAAATCGGGTCAGCTGTTGTCAGTGGGCTTTTGGTTGGAATCATCATTGGGAAATCCACAGAATATTATACCTCCCATTCTTTTAAACCAACCATCCATTTGGCAGAAAGCGGACAAACAGGGCCTGGAACAGTTATTATCAATGGAATTGGTCTAGGGATGATATCTACCGCAATACCGGTTTTTGCTGTGGTGCTTGGTATTATTTCATCCTATTTGTTTGCCTCAGGCTTTGATTTTTCAAACATCGGAATGGGGCTTTACGGTATTGGTATTGCTGCTGTGGGTATGCTTTCCACTTTAGGTATAACTTTGGCTACAGATGCTTATGGTCCTATTGCTGACAATGCAGGAGGCAACGCAGAAATGTCAGGTTTGGGCGAAGAAGTTCGTAAACGCACCGATGCACTGGATGCCTTGGGAAATACCACTGCCGCTACCGGAAAAGGTTTTGCCATCGGTTCAGCTGCTTTGACGGCTCTTGCTCTATTAGCTTCCTACATCGAAGAAATTAAAATTGGTTTGGTTCGGATGGGCGTAACTTCCATTCAGGTTGGAGATCAGTTGGTTGATACGGCCAAAGCCACTTTTGCTGATTTTATGGTGTATTACAACGCCACCCTGATGAATCCGAAAGTACTTTGCGGTATGTTTATAGGAGCCATGATGGCTTTCCTTTTTTGCGGACTGACCATGAAAGCGGTTGGACGAGCTGCCGGTAAAATGGTGGATGAAGTGCGTCGTCAGTTTCATGCAGACAAAGGCATTCTTACCGGTGAAAGTAAACCCGATTACAAACGTTGTGTGGAAATTTCCACCAAGGGGGCTCAGCGTGAAATGATTTTTCCTTCCCTGCTGGCCATTATTGTACCTGTATTGACCGGCGCTTTTATAGGTGTTCCAGGAGTTTTGGGACTTTTAACCGGTGGTGTTTCCAGTGGCTTTGTGCTGGCTATTTTTATGGCAAACGCAGGTGGTGCCTGGGATAATGCCAAGAAATATGTGGAAGAAGGCCATTTGGGTGGAAAAGGGTCGGAGACGCATAAGGCGTGTGTGACCGGGGATACGGTTGGAGATCCGTTTAAGGATACGTCGGGGCCGAGTTTGAATATTTTGATTAAGTTGATGAGTATGGTGGCGATTGTGATGGCCGGGCTCACACTATCCTTCTCCCTTCTATAATTTGTCTCAAATGGGAGCGCTCTACTGCGTTGCAGTCCGATTTTCAGTCCTCACGTACGAAAAGTACGCTCCGGGTGAAAATCGAACGGCGCCTTGTATAGCATCACCCATTTGAAACAAATGGCTGGTGGGGTGGTTGAGATAAAAAAAAAGATAAGAGAAGAAAGAAAAAAAGCCAAATCAAAACCGATTTGGTTTTTTTGTGGAAAAGTATATTAAATGTATATATTATTTAAACAAAAACAGGATGTGTTTTGTTATACTATAAATTTAATTAATTTTGTAGTGCGTATTGATAATTAGGAAATATTAGAGTTGTAAAATGTTTTTAAGTAATTTATAGCCGGAGGCGCTGGCTTTGAGTTGATGACCGGAATGAAGGGTAATTCTATAATATTGTTTTTCATAGAGTTCTATTCTGGAAATGGCATCAACATTGACAATAAAAGAACGATGAATACGAATAAATTTGGTGGGAGGTAAATTCTCTTCAAAAAATTTCATCGTTTGCTCTTTAATAAAATGATTGGAAGCTGTAAATATTTTTACGTAATCACCCTCAGCTTGCAAAAAGAGAATATCAGTAACAGCAATGACATGAATTTTTTGTCCCACTTTTACTGTAATTTTTTCAGACCAGCTCAATGTTGGTACCGGATTCCCATGAGCTACCTCCACTCCTGGCTTGTGAGAATCCGGTTTTCTTAACTCTTCCAATTCCTCATCCATCGACTCATCCATCGACTCTTCATTGAACTCTTCATTCGATGATAAATTCAATAATACCCGTATTGTCAACGTATACAAAAGTATGCCCAAAATAGATTTCATTGGAATACTTTTAACCATTTCAGAAAAATCGTTGACTGAAAAAGAAATATACAACAGAAAATAGTCGGAACAAAGCCAGACGATCGTTACTAAAACAACTAACGCCGTATAGTTTATCAGTTTCTGGAGGCTATTATTCCCAGTCAGACCGGCAAACCGGATAACATACCATAAAAGTATCGTTAGGAGCCCAAAAATCAAGCCGGATATTATACCATCCCATAATAAAGTTGTTGGAGAAACAGCTACCAGTGACAGTTGGCTCACCGTTACAGCCAAACCAACCATCAGAAAGATACCTGTATAAAAAATCAGGCGGAGCGGACTTTTAAAAGCCGGATATTGCATCATCGTTTAGTCCCGAAGTTTACACTCACCGAATGAACATTTACCATCTATGATAAGCACTCTGTTGTCTTCAGCATTGTAGGCCTGCGTCAGACGACTGTCAGAAAAAGTCCCAAACATGGAGTCTCCCCGCAATTGAACATTCCATTTGTCGGGAACAATGATGACTACAGAGCCAAAGGACACCTTAATGTTCAGCTTGGTTTTGCCTTCAGCTAAAGTGGTTTTACGGAGGTCAAGTATGACTTCTCCAAAATTACTATCCACTTCACCACCTTTGAAAACAGGATCCAGAACAATGTTTTTTCTACTTTCGAAAGCCGAACTAATATGGACAAAACCATCTTCAGATTCAAACTTGCTGGTGTGCAAATCGGCGTTGCGAAATTTTTCGAAATGTCTGTGGAGGCATCTGGGTCTAAAAATCTTTTCCAAAGCAAAATAGATACCGGCAACAATCAATAAGACGGGCCAGTAAATATGAGTGAAATTTGCAGGAACATACAGCTCAGGGTGCATGTCACCTATTTCGGGAATGATGTAAAAAATACCTAAAGTCAGTAAAACTGTCGCTGGAAAATAGGATCGCTTCAGTAGAACAAATAAACCTATAAGAATACACCATATAGGCCATGAAGAAAACAATGGTTTGTACAATACCGGAAGAAAGCCAATGTTTACGCCCAGAAATACAATTCCCAAAAGAACGAGTACGATGGAAAAAGCCATACCATGTCTGTGATGGTGTTGGTAGTGTGATTTGAAATTAGAATCCATAACGGTTGGGTTTAAAAGTTTCAGCAAAAGTAAACTGTCAAAGACACTAAAAAAAGCTGAAATCGACAAACTATTGGATAATTCCCGACGAAACTGGATAAAACACCGATCATTTTTAATCCAGATACCGTTTGGAAAGATCGTATGCATCGATGCGACGATCCCGGAGGAAGGGCCACCAACGTCTGACATTTTCCGAACGGGTCAAATCAATGTCAACCAGCAAAACTTCGGGACCATCCGCAGAGACTTCCGCTAAAATTTCACCTTGTGGGCCGGCTACAAAACTATGTCCCCAAAATTGAATGCCGTTTGTTTGTCCCGAGGGGTCTGCTTCATGACCAACCCTGTTTACCGATACCACAGGCAATCCATTTGCTACTGCATGTGCCCTTTGGGATATCATCCAGGCATTCAGCTGGCGGGCTTTTTCTTCTATGCAATCGCTGCTTTCCCAACCAATGGCTGTCGGATAAATCAATATTTCTGCCCCCTGAAGTGCCATCATGCGAGCTGCTTCCGGATACCATTGATCCCAGCAAACCAAAACGCCCAGTTTTCCTACAGAGGTTTCTATTGGTTTGAAGCCCAGATCGCCAGGTGTGAAATAAAACTTCTCGTAATAGGCAGGATCGTCGGGGATGTGCATTTTCCGATATTTACCGGCTATTGTTCCATCTTTTTCAAAAACAACGGCCGTATTGTGGTACAAGCCTGGTGCCCTTTTTTCAAAAAGCGAGCAGACCAACACGATGCCAAGCTCCTTTGCCAAAGCTCCGTAAAAAGCCGTAGAAGGACCAGGAATGGTTTCCGCCAGATCAAAGACAGAAACATCTTCTGTCTGGCAGAAATACAGGGAATTGTGAAGCTCTTGCAAAACAACCAATTCTGCACCCAGATTTTTACAATAAATCAGACGCTCCGCCAAAAGCTTTTTATTCGCCTCTACATCCGGCCCAATTGCTGCTTGTACCAGCCCGGTTTTGATAGTTCTATTCATAGCATGTGTTTTTGCAAAGGAATAAAATAATGCGCAGCTGTGCAAATTTGACCCATTTAGTTGGAATATTTAAAATATGTTATATATTTGAGCTTATTAAATTAATAAGGTATTTATTAATAAGCCATTTATATGAAAAATAAACCAATTATTCAAGGTCTTGTTTTCGGTCTATTGATCCTGATGTCTTGCTCTCCAGTTTACAGTCCCTATATTTTTGATCAAACTGCAGACTTAAAGTCACAATCATTGATAATCCTGAGCAAAGCAAATGAACCTTATTCTAAATACGAAACAAAAATAGATTTGCTTCAGAATGATATGGCATCCATTGTTCAGCAGGAAAAGATGCGTAAGCACAACAAAACGAAAGTGAAACAATGGACACTTTTAATGGCACCGAAGGGGTTTTTACTAAACGGAACTTTGGAGAAATGGAAGAAAGATACCATCATGAGTGAAACATTCATTGATTTGCAGCGGAAGCTCGTCGGGGAGGCTTTTGATTTATTACAAGAATCGGAAAAACAACGGTTGTCTAAATAGAGGGCGTAGTTAATTGTTTAAAACTAAATATCGTACTTATGGATTTTGAAGCATTCTATGTTGAGCTTGAAGAGCAACTTCAGGATTTGGTAAAAAAACGTTTTAACATTCACCGGAAGGCTGCACAGACTGATGTTGCAGAATATCTGAGATTGTCCAAAGGCCGGTTGCAGGATTATATCAGATTGCTTGAAGTGAAAAAAATCACACCGGAAGAACATGCTTTTCTGGTTCAGGCCCTGAAGCAAAACGCCCTGCTTTTTGCCATGAAAGAATCCGGCAGAAATGTGATGGCGTTGAAACGTTTTGCAGAGGCAATGGTTACAGTGACTATTGAGGTGGCATTAACTTTTGCCATCAAAGCACTATAGCTTTTAAAGCCGCGCGGTCAATTTTCCCACTTTCAGTTCTGGGTATGGATTTGACGACCTGGATTTTTTTAGGAACCTGAAAAGAGGGAAGCATGGCGGTTAATTGTGACTCATCAATAGGCTGTTCTACGACCAAAACAATAATTTCCCCGAATTTCGGATCGGGTAGGGAAGTGATGGCAAAGGGCACAGAAATTAGAGTGCTTAACGTTGCCTCAAGTACTTCAGTCTGTACTTTTAATCCTCCGGTCACTATAACCTGATCCTTTCGACCTAGAATTCGAAAACTTCCGTCCGGATTTATTTCAGCCAGATCGTTGGTGAAAAGACGATTTTCGCAGACCAAAGGTGCTTCAATAATAAGTGCATCGTCTTCAGATACAGAAAGTTTAACGGAAGGAAGCGGAGTGAAGTTCAACGAAGCATTTAACCCGTTTAACCTGCGCAATGCAATGTGAGATAACGTTTCAGCCATGCCATAGGAGGCATAAACGGCATTTGGAAAATCCTTCAATTTGTTTTCCTGCGCTGCATCGATGGATCCGCCACCAATCAATAAAATACCGATGTTTCGAAGCCGTTCAGCTTCTATCGGATTTTGAAAGGAATTAAATATCTGCAAGGGCACCATCGATGCAAAACGAAAAGAAACATCCGCATTCTTCAAGGGGTTTCCTGACGGTTCAATTGGATACAGGTCAAGCCCGGCCACCAATGCGCGCACCACCATCATTTTTCCCGCTATGAAATTTAAGGACATACAAAGCAGAATCTTATCGTTGGGTTTTAGCCCAAAAAAATCACACGTCATGCAGGCACTTTGCATCATGAATTTCTTTTGGACTACCATCGGTTTTGGAATGCCTGTTGTACCGGACGTATAAACGATCATTTCCTCGCTGGGATCAAACCAGTCGTTTAGAAAGCAAAATAAATCGTGATGAAAATCAGGTCTGCCGCATGATGCAAAATCATTCAACACAGACGTAACCTCAGAATCAGAAAATATCTGACCCTCAATGAGTGCGACTTGTTTTGCCCGATCGGTTTGATACATAACCATTAAGCCTTAAACCATAAATGCTCTCCCTCAATATGAAGGGGCATATTTATGTTGTTGGAGTATAAAAGTCCGGTACCAAGACCCTGATAACCCGGATTTTCAAGCGTAGCACACCATTGAGCAATGGCATTAAGACCAATATTTGATTCAAGCGCTGAGGTAATCCACCAGCCAATGTTCAGGTTTTCTGCAATTTCAATCCATTCCGAACAACCTTTAATGCCACCGTGCAAGGTTGGTTTAAGTACAATGTACTGAGGCATGATTGAATTCAATAAATCGTGCTTTTCAGCATATGTGTTGCATCCGATTAATTCTTCATCCAAAGCAATGGGTAGAGGCGTTGAGGCAGTAAGGTCTGTCATGTCCTCCCATTGTCCAGCCCCAATGGGTTGTTCAATAGAATGCAAACCAAGTTCTGATAAGCGTGATAGTTTATCCATAGCCTCCTCGGGCGAAAAAGCTCCGTTTGCATCGACCCGAAGGATCAACATTTCCGGCGTAAAACGTTGACGAATTTGCTTCAGCAATTTCAATTCTTCTTCAAAATGGATGGCTCCAATTTTCAATTTAATGCATTTGAAGCCCTGCTTGATTTTCTCTTCAATCTGCTCTTCCATTTCCTTATAGGTTCCCATCCAAATCAGTCCGTTTATGGGAATCCCTTTTTCACCTCTGGAAAAAGGCGTGTCCCACAAAGCGTATGATCCATGATTAAAATGTCTCAAAGCCGTTTCAAGACCAAAAAGAATGGAAGGATAGGGGCGAAGCGATTCGTAATTTATTTTTCCGGTTAGTTCAAAATCTTCACAGGCTCTTTTCAAAATTTCTTCGTATTCAGGCAAATCGTCGCAGCTTAAATCAACAAGCGGAGCGCATTCCCCAATACCAAAACGTGCAGGTTCATTCAAGGTATAAATTCGTATAAACCAAACCTTGTGATCCTGATAGACCCCGCGTGAGGTCCCTGCAGGTCTTTTGAACTGAAGCGTGTAGGGCTCTATACTTGTCTGGAAGGTCATAAATCAGGGAAATTTCGGATATTTTTTGAAATCCGGTTTCCTTTTTTCCAGGAAAGCCTGTTTGCCTTCCTGTGCTTCTTCGGTTAAATAATAAAGCAAAGTAGCATTACCGGCAAGCTCCTGTATACCAGCCTGGCCATCCAATTCAGCATTCAGACCGGCTTTGATCATGCGCATGGCCATCGGGCTGTGTTGCATCATAATCTGTGCCCATTCCACCACTTCATCTTCCAGTTTTTCCAAAGGTACTACCTTATTGACCAATCCCATTTCAAGTGCTTCCTGAGCCGAATACTGACGGCATAGAAACCAGATTTCCCGCGCTTTTTTCTGACCAACCACGCGTGCCAGAAACGAAGAACCAAAACCTGCGTCAAAACTACCCACATTCGGGCCTGTTTGTCCAAATATGGCATTTTCCGAAGCTATTGACAGGTCACAGATAACGTGCAGTACGTGTCCACCGCCAATGGCATACCCATTCACCATAGCAACAACTGGCTTTGGCATGGAGCGAATTTGTTTCTGAACGTCCAGAATGTTTAATCTTGGAATACCGTCCTTACCAATATATCCGCCTGAACCTTTGGCGTTTTGATCACCGCCAGAGCAAAAAGCTTTATCGCCTGCGCCTGTCAATACTACTACCAAAATATCCTGATCTTCCCGGCAAATGCGCAAAGCATCGCTGATTTCCATCGAAGTGGTTGGCGTAAAAGCGTTTCGGTAACGCGGACGGTTGATGGTGATTTTGGCAATTCCTTCGAAAAAATCGAACAGAATGTCTTCGTATTCTTTAATGGTTTCCCAATTTCTAGTGGTGGACATAACCTATAGTTTTTTAAGTTGTTGATAGTATGATTTAAAAACGGTTCGATTTATTTCCGTTGATGTAAAGACTTCCAGTACCATAGCCTTATTCGATTGCTCAGACACAAATTCAGGCAGCTTTTTTTTAAGATCCGCTTCATTTTCAGCTTTCAGATAGTGAAAACCTGCAGCTTCCACCCATTTCTCCGCGCTGGAATGATGCCTGGCAGCTACAAATGGATCGAGCGATTCCGATTTGTCCAGACCAGGCAGAAGGTGAAAAATACCCCCTCCGCCATTGTTGATCACTAATATGCGTAGATTTTCTCCGATGTATTTGTTCCATAAACCATTCAGGTCGTAAAAAAAGCTCAAGTCACCGACCAGCAGAAAAGTCAAACCATCGTGTAAAGTTGCATAGCCAGCAGCTGTGGAAATAGAGCCTTCAATTCCGTTTGTACCGCGGTTGCAAAAGACTTCCGTACCCAAAGGCAGCGTATAAAGCTGTATGTTTCTGACTGAAGAACTATTTCCAACAAACAACGTGGCATGTTCAGGCAGTTTCTTTAAAAAACTTCCTACAACTGCCATATCAGAAAATGGTAAATCTTTCGGTATTGAAATGGAAGCAGATGCTTTTTGCCAGGTTCGGACAAAGTTCTTGTGATTTTCGTCTTTTATTTTCAGTTCACTAAAAAAAGAAACAGGCTCAGCATCAATCAGATCCGTCAGGCATTGATAGGTGTCAACACAATCGTTTGAAGTTGAAATATGCCAGTGACTTTTAGGAGGATAACTTCGGATAAATTTTTTCAGATGTTTGGATACGACATGACCTCCAAGCGTAATCAATAAATCCGGTGCAAAATTTTCGACTTCATTTTCAGGCAATGCATAAATCAATGCATCAAAATTACCGATAAAATTGGGGGAAGCAGCATTTGAAAGATGTTCGCAAAGTACCACGCAATCCATTTTTAAGGCAACTATTTCCAGTTGCTCCAAAAGCGCTTCGTTTTTGGGCATTTGCCCGATAATGATCATCCTTTTGCATGAATCGTTCCATATAGATGAAAAGGAATGAAGGTCACCCGGTTTTTTTTCCGAAAAAGCCTGAATTTTCCGAACCGCAGGAAGTGCTGATTCTGTAAAATCAAACAATGGTTCTGAAATAGGAATATTAATGTGTACAGGTCCAGCAACCCTTCGGTTGCATTCCATCAAAGCTTCATTGATCAGCCTGTTGCAAAGCCACAAATCTTCATCCGTATAGATTTCAGGCAGTTGTACCGATTTGCTAACCATGCTTCCAAAAACACCCTGCTGTGGAATTGTTTGACCGTCCATCTGACCTATCCATGCCTGAGAGCGATCGGCCGAGACGACTACTAGCGGTAATTCCCGATAAAAAGATTCTGCCACTGCAGGTGCATAATTTAATAAGGCAGTACCTGAAGTACAACACAATGCTACCGGTTTTTGAAGTTTATCCATCATTCCAATAGCAAAATAGCCGGCACTACGTTCGTCAACAATCGAGAAACATTTAAAAAATGGATCCTGACTAAAGCACTCAATCAAAGGAGCATTTCTTGAACCCGGAGAGATGACAATGTGGTCAATGCCATGCGCCTTTAATAATGCAACAGTCTGTAGAACATTTTTTTTTGTAGAGAACATGGTCTATATTTTAAAATCAATTAAAGACAACATCGTTTGCATTTTTTCTTCCGTTTCTTCCCATTCCGCTTCAAGTTCCGAATAAGTCAGCAATCCGCCACCGGCATAAAAGGTCAGCTTTTCAGGTTTAATTTGCATACATCTCAAATTGACGAACAAATCTGTTTTACCATTCAGGGAAAGCTGACCGATAAAACCACTGTAGTACATTCTGTCATAACCTTCATGATCAAGAATCAGCTTATACGTTTCTTTTTTAGGATACCCGCAAACTGCTGGAGTGGGGTGTAACGTTTCCAATAATTGACCGGTTTTGTTGCTTTCGTTCATCTGAAAGTTAAATTCAGTCTTTAAATGCATCAACTGGCCGGCTCTGGATGTGATTGGCCCATTTTTAGTAAAAGTCAAATGCTGTGATTCCAGCTGTTTGCCAAGATAATCGGTCACAATTTGCTGTTCTTCCAGGTTTTTTTCATTCCAGTCTATAGATTCATCCTTCGACGAAAGCTTCATAGTCCCAGCCAAAGCAACCGTTTGCCAGTTTGTCTTTTCACCCGACAATATAAGCTCAGGAGAGCTTCCAAGCCAGGTACCTGTTTTCGGTGTATGACAAAGATAGACAAAAGCTTCAGGATAAGCCTCACATGCAGCTTTAAAGGTTATTCCCGCTGAAAAATCGACGGGTTTTGGCTTGTCCAGTGTTCTGGAAAGTACAATCTTTTCACAGGTTTTTGAACGTAAAGCAGACTTAAATAGTTCAAAAGATTTTTTATAAACAGTAAAAGCCTCTGTCCCAATGTCATCCCTTTTCAAAGAAGATTGATCAGCATGAGGCTCCAAAGCTGTTTTTTGAAGAAAATCCAGGATGCTGTTTTCCCCTTCGATGGTTACATCCGGATGGAGTAAGACCAAGGGCGTTTTAATAGACAAGTGAAACGGTGCAATGACAAAACCCTCCTTACCATTCAATTCCGTAAGACTTCGTAAATATTCGGGCATTCCTTTCTGCTGAATGACAAATGTCACTTCTTTGCAACCTGGAAGACGATATACGGAGAAACTTTGGTCTTTTACGATCAAAGCATCTAAAAGACTAAAATTACGGGCAACTTTTGCAGTCATTTTCTTTTAAAACTTGAACGACAAAATTAGTAAAAAAACAAGCCTGCTCAAATGATAAATTTAACCTAATTTCCAGCTTTCCTGAACAACTGCTTAAAAAATTTGTTACCAGTAATATATACCACCCCCCCAATAAAATTTATAATTATGGAAAGCTCAAAAATTAAAGCGGAATGTTGTCCAAAATTTGAACCTCAAGCATGGGACGAAATTGAAATTGAATGGGAAAACAAGAAATTCATCCGGGAAAAAGTTTGCACTTTCTTGTTTATGCCCTTAAATTTTGGAAGCGTCATGAAAAGAATCAGCAAGAAACTCGACTTGGCAGGTGAATCTTTTTCAAAATGCATTTGTCTTTCCGACCATACCTCTAAATGGAATATGGATATTTATGTGGATGTAGATAAAGATATTCCAGATGCTGAAAATGTGACCATTTCCGGGAAATTTCTGAGTAAAGTGTATGAAGGCCCTTTCAGCCAAACTGCAAAATGGTGTACCGATTTTGAAAATTACGCAAAAAATAAGTCGCTCGAAATCACAAAAATGTATTTGTGGTATACTACGTGCCCTAAATGTGCTAAAAAATATGGGAAAAATTATATTGTGATTCTTGGTAAAATTAAATGAATAGACCTGAATTGTTTCTTAATATTTCCTAATTTATCAGGAAATAATGTTAATTATTGATGGTTTTTTAAATTAGCTATTTAAATATCATGTTGATACTAAATAGCTAATAACCTATATTCATGATTTACATGATGTGAATGTATTTTAGATGATTCAAATCAATTTATTTTTTTTACATTTGTATTTATTAGAATTGTAAAAACTAAATAAATCAATGGAAAAATTTCGGGAAGGACTTCGCCTTTTTGTCAAAAAAATAATGGGCATGTCCATGATGAATCGAGGAATCGTTTTTTTTATCGATTTATTCCTATGTTTTATCGGTTTTACTTTTTCATTTTTGATTCAGGGATTTGACATACAACCCAATATTCCTTTATCGGACGGCATTGAGGTTGGAGCTTTATTCCTTTTTCTCTGTGCCATCTCTTTTTATTATTTCAGATCCTTTAGAGGTCTTATCCGGCATTCCAATTTTCAGGAAATGTGGCGTCTTTTTGCGTCCCTATTCCTTACCTGTTCCTTTCTATTTATATTAATTATACTTTTTGGTTATCAGGCCGGCCAAAGTTACTTATTCATTCAAAATACATTCCTGCTCAGTTTTGTCCTGATGCTTTTTGTACGTTATTGTATTGTCTTTATTTACAACTATACGGTCAGTTATTCCAACAAAGTACGGAAAAAAACCCTGATTTTTGATATAGGTACACACAGTATAGCATTGGCACAATGGATCAATACCTCAACAGCCAATCAATATCAGGTACAGGGTTTTGTCACCCGCGACCTGAATGCCAAAAAAACACGCATACATGACTTTCCGGTCTATTATCTGAATGGAGACAATGTGGATTGGTTTATGCGGAAACATGAAATAACAGCCATCCTTTTCCCCGATTACCTGTGTCTTAAAAAAGAACAGGTTTTTGTTTCCAAATGTATTGATATGGGGCTTTCGGTATTGGTTTCACCACCATTTGAAGGCCTTGATTCCGATAAACAGATTCGGTATCAAATGAAACCCATCCAATTTGAAGATTTACTGGGGAGGGAAGAAATTAAAATTGATATGGAACGCATTGCCGGTCAGATACATAATAAGGTTATTCTGATTACTGGTGCCGCAGGTTCCATCGGAAGCGAGCTGGTTCGGCAGATTGCTCGGTTTAAACCAAAATTGCTTTTATTGTACGACACAGCTGAGACTCCGCTCCACAACCTGCGTTTGGAAATGAGAAACAACTTTTCCGATCTGAAGTTTATACCCATTATCGGTGATGTGCGAAGTGAGAAAAGGTTGGACTTTGTATTCCGAAAATACCATCCGGACATTGTTTATCATGCTGCAGCCTATAAGCATGTACCTCTGATGGAAGATAATCCTTGCGAAGCTATTTTGGTTAATATCATGGGAACCAGAAATCTAAGTCAGATTTCCATGAAATATCAAGTGGAAAGTTTTGTCATGATTTCTACCGATAAAGCTGTAAACCCCACAAACGTCATGGGTGCATCCAAACGAATTGCTGAAATTTTTGTTCAGTCACTGGCCAAGGAAAGTGAGATGAAAGGAATTAAAACACAATTTGTGACTACCCGTTTTGGAAATGTACTTGGATCCAATGGCTCCGTTATTCCACATTTCAAAGAACAGATAGAAAAAGGAGGGCCGGTAACGGTGACACATCCCGATATTATTCGTTATTTCATGACAATACCTGAAGCAACCCGACTTGTACTGGAAGCTGCTTCCTTTGGGAAATCAGGAGAAATCTATGTTTTTGATATGGGAAGTCCTGTCAAGATTGTTGATTTGGCAAAACGCATGATTGAGCTTGCCGGGTTTATACCGGAAGTAGATATAAAAATTGAATTTATCGGATTGCGTCCTGGAGAAAAACTTTATGAAGAACTTCTCAACGACAAAGAAACAACTCTAAAAACAGATCACGATAAAATTACTGTTGCTACAGTTCGGAAATATAAATTTGACCAAGTAGTTGAGTCCATTGATCACATGATTTTATTATCTCAAAACGTGGAGATTCGGGAAGCAGTGAGAGCTATGAAAAAATTGGTTCCTGAGTTTAAAAGCCAGAATTCACCCTTTTCGGAATTTGACGATTAAACACCATTATAGTTATAGAATACTGAATAAATACTATTACGATTATGTCTAAAATTGCATTAATAACAGGTATAACAGGTCAGGATGGCGCATATCTGGCTGAGTTTTTAATTAAGAAAGGTTATATTGTTCACGGTATCAAACGCCGTTCTTCCATGTTTAATACCGATCGTATCGATCATTTATATCAAGCTCCTTCTGTAGAAAATCGCAATATGATATTACATTACGGCGATTTAACCGATAGCATGAATTTAACAAGCATCATTGGTGAAGTTCAACCCGATGAAATATACAACCTGGCTGCAATGAGCCATGTAAAAGTAAGTTTTGATACACCCGAATATACAGCCAATGCCGATGGATTGGGAACCTTGCGCATACTGGAAGCAGTACGATTGTTGGGTTTAACCAAAAAAACCCGCATTTATCAGGCTTCCACATCCGAACTGTACGGTTTGGTGCAGGAAGTTCCCCAAAGAGAAACCACTCCATTCTATCCAAGAAGTCCCTATGCAGTAGCCAAAATGTATGCTTACTGGATCACGGTCAATTATCGGGAAGCTTATGGAATGCACGCCAGCAACGGAATTCTTTTCAATCATGAATCCCCTTTGCGCGGTGAAACCTTTGTGACACGCAAAGTGACCAGAGCCACTTCCCGCATCGTTTTAGGCATGCAGAAAAATGTTTTCATGGGAAATATTTCCTCCAAAAGAGACTGGGGCCATGCAAAAGATTATATCCGGGCTATGTATTTGATTCTGCAACAAGACCAACCGGATGATTACGTCATTGCTACCGGGGTTACAACCACCATTCGTGATTTTATCCTGATGGCATTTGCCGAAGCAGGTGTTACCGTCGATTTTCAGGGAACAGGTGTTGATGAAAAAGGATTTCTGGCAGGCATCGACCGGGCTAAATTTGAAGAAGTGGTAGGTGCAGCTCATTACGATAATTTTGCAGCCCGAATGGGTGAAATGTTGGTCGGTATTGATAAAGCCTATTTCCGTCCCACGGAAGTTGAATTATTGATCGGAGATGCTACCAAAGCACGTACCCGTTTGAACTGGACGCCAGAATACGACTTACCTGCACTTTGCAACGACATGATGAAAAGCGACATCAAGCTGATGAAAAAAGAAACCTATCTCAAGGATGGTGGCTATCGCATCATGAATTATTTTGAATAAGAACATGGAAATAAAAGCAAAGATATTTGTGGCAGGTCACCGGGGTTTGGTGGGCTCAGCCATACTTAAAAATTTGCAGTCCAAAGGTTATGACAACTTTGTGTTGCGCACTTCTTCTGAGCTGGATTTAACCAATCAAGCAGCGGTATCTGAATTTTTTGCTGCTGAAAAACCGGAATATGTGTTTCTTGCTGCAGCCCATGTTGGAGGAATTGTAGCCAATTCCGTTTATCGCGCCGATTTTATTTACCTGAATCTTCAGATCCAGAACAACGTCATTTATGAATCCTGGAAAAACGGCGTTAAGAAACTTTTATTTCTGGGCAGCACCTGTATTTATCCGGGAGATGCACCTCAACCCATGCCTGAAAATTGTCTGCTCACTTCGCCCTTGGAATATTCCAACGAGCCGTATGCTATTTCAAAAATTGCAGGCCTCAAGATGTGTGAAAGTTTCAATCTGCAATACGATACCAACTATATTGCAGTGATGCCCACCAATTTATACGGTCCGAACGATAATTTTAATCTGGAAAAAAGCCACGTCTTACCAGCCCTGATTCGAAAAGCGCATTTGGGGAAATGTTTGATTGCCGGTGACTGGAAAGCAATTCGGGCAGACTTTAACCGCTATCCGGTAGAAGGTGTAGACGGAAATGCTTTAGAATCGGAAATTTTAGACAAACTATCCAAATATGGAATTTCAGCCAAACAAATCACCATTTGGGGAACAGGGACACCTCTTCGCGAATTCCTTTGGAGCGAAGATATGGCTGATGCCTGTGTTTATATAATGGAGAAGGTCGATTTTAAGGATCTTCGTGGCAACGACTCTGAAGTGCGAAATACCCATATAAATATTGGTACAGGTAAAGAATTAACCATCAAAGATCTGGCTACCCTTATTTCAAAAGAAGTAGGTTATACCGGAGACTTGTTTTTTGATACGACCAAACCCGACGGAACCATGCGTAAACTGACAGATCCTTCCAAGCTTCACGACTTGGGCTGGCAACATAAAATGGAAATAGAAAAGGGCATCCATACTTTGTATCATTGGTACTTGGGTTAATTTGAAATTTTATTAACTTTGTCCGACTTAAATCTACTTTAGAATGAAAGGAATTATTTTAGCAGGAGGTAGCGCCACTCGTTTATTCCCCCTGTCAAAGGCCATTTCAAAACAGATAATGCCTGTTTATGATAAGCCAATGATTTACTATCCACTCTCCACTTTAATGTTGGCTGGTATCCGTGAAGTGTTAATTATTTCCACCCCAAGGGATTTGCCCATGTTTCGTGATTTGCTCGGTACAGGAGAAGAATTGGGAATGGAATTTCAATATAAGATTCAGGAAGTACCAAACGGTTTGGCTCAGGCTTTTGTGCTGGGTGCTGACTTTATCAACGGAGAACCTTGTTGTTTGATACTGGGTGACAATATGTTTTATGGTCAAAACTTTTCGATGATGTTGCGCAGAGCTGCTTCCTTGAATGAAGGAGCCTGTATATTTGGTTATTATGTCAAAGATCCTACAGCTTATGGCGTGGTAGAGTTTGACAAAAAAGGAAATGTCCTTTCGCTGGAAGAAAAACCCGATGTTCCAAAATCTCAATACGCCATTCCGGGTTTGTATTTTTACGATTCTTCGGTCACAGCTAAAGCTGCTGTACTTAAACCTTCAGCCAGAGGTGAATATGAAATTACCGATTTAAATAAAGTCTATCTGAACGAGGGTGATTTAAAGGTTGAACTTTTTGGCCGTGGTTTTGCCTGGTTGGATACCGGTAACTGCGACAGCCTGCTGGAAGCCTCCAATTTTGTAGCAACCATTCAAAACAGACAAGGTTTTTATGTTTCCTGTATTGAGGAAATAGCCTGGCGTAATTTATGGATTGACGATGAACAACTTCTGAAACTTGGTCAGAAATTGGATAAAACAGCTTATGGTCAATATCTTATTTCCTTATTAAAAAAAATATGAAAACGTATATAGTAACCGGTGGTGCAGGCTTTATTGGTGCCAATTATGTGAAATTTATGTTGTCCACCTACGACGACGTGCAGCTGATTGTTTTAGATGCCCTCACCTATGCAGGCAATTTAGGAACAATAGCCACGGATGTAGATGGCAAACGTTGTATTTTTGTAAAAGGAGATATTTGCGATCAGGCACTTGTCACTTCAATTTTTGAAAAATACCCGATCGAAGTGGTTGTTAATTTTGCGGCAGAAAGCCATGTAGACAGAAGCATTGAAAATCCCAGACTATTTTTGGAAACCAACATCATGGGAACCCAAAATCTGATGGATGTAGCCCGGAAATTCTGGTCAACAGGTAAAGATGCCAACGGTTATCCTACGTGGAAAGAAGGCGTTCGTTATCATCAGGTTTCCACCGATGAAGTTTATGGATCGTTGGGCGCTGAAGGTTATTTCACCGAAACGACACCTTTAGATCCAAGAAGTCCTTATTCCGCTTCCAAAACATCAGCCGATTTAATTGTAAAAGCATACATGGAAACATTTAAGTTTCCTGCAACAATCACCCGTTGTTCCAACAATTACGGTCCTTATCATTTTCCGGAAAAATTGGTTCCACTTATTATCAAGAACATACTCGAAGGAAAAAAACTTCCTGTCTATGGCGATGGTAAAAATGTACGCGACTGGTTGTATGTAGAAGATCATTGCAAAGCCATCGATAAAGTCGTTCGTTTTGGCAGATTAGGAGAAATTTACAACGTCGGTGGTCACAATGAAAAGCAAAACATAGAAATCGTTAAGCTGACCATTGATACCATCCGTCAAATCATGGAAACTGAACCAGCTTACAGGTCTGTCCTGAAAACGGATCTATCTAACATTTCCTACGATCTTATTACCTATGTGGCCGATCGTCTGGGACATGATATGCGTTATGCCATCGATCCCACCAAGATGAAAAATGAACTTGACTGGGCTCCCGAGACTTCTTTCGAAGTTGGCATTGTAAAAACCATCCGCTGGTATCTGGAGAATCAGATTTGGGTAGATGAAGTGGCTTCCGGAGATTACCAGAAGTATTATGATACTATGTATACAAACAGATAATAGATTATGCAGTTTACAGAACAAGAAATCCCCGGAGTCTGGGTTATTGAACCCAGCGTTTTTAATGATCCCCGCGGGTATTTTATGGAAGCTTTCAAACAAATTGAATTTGAAAAAAATATTGGTCCGGTCCATTTTATTCAAGACAACGAATCAAAATCCACCATCGGTGTTTTAAGAGGATTGCATGCTCAGTCAGGTGAAGCTTCTCAGGCTAAACTGGTGCGTGTTATTCAAGGCTCTGTACTGGATGTGGTGGTTGATGCCAGAAAAACATCACCAACCTATGGAAAATATGTTGCCGTTGAACTTTCTGCAGAAAATAAAAAACAATTGTTTGTACCACGTGGCTTTTATCACGGATTTTTAGTTTTAAGCCCGGAAGCTATTTTTACGTATAAAGTTGATAATATATATCAACCACAAACTGAAGTGTCTTTGAATTATGCTGATCCAACCATTGACATCCAATGGCCCATCCAATCTGAGTTGATTCTATCTCCAAAAGATGAAGCAGCTCCTTTTCTCAATGATTCTTATGTCTTTGAATAACGAATAAAAGATCTTAACTATGAAAATTGCAATTGTTGGTACCGGTTATGTAGGTTTGGTAACTGGAGCATGTTTCGCTGAAAATGGCACAGATGTGGTTTGTGTTGATTTAAATGTTGAAAAAATAGAGAATCTTCAGAAAGGTATTATTCCGATCTATGAACCAGGATTGGAGGAAATGGTTCTGCGTAATCAAAAGGCAGGTCGTCTGACTTTCACCATTGATCTTGTTCCGGTACTTAATGATGTGGATGTAATATTTAGTGCTGTAGGTACACCTCCTGATGAGGATGGAAGTGCAGATCTCAAATACGTTTTGGATGTGGCCAGGACTATTGGTCAGAATATGAAAAAATATGTTTTGGTGGTTACCAAAAGTACAGTACCTGTAGGTACTGCAAAACTGGTTCGCGAAACGATTCAAAAAGAATTGGATAACAGAGGCATTTCCATTGAATTTGATGTAGCTTCCAATCCTGAATTCCTCAAAGAGGGAGCTGCTGTAAAGGATTTTATGGGTCCTGACAGAGTTGTAGTCGGTGTGGAATCGGAACGTGCTGAAAAAATAATGAGTAAGCTTTATCGTCCTTTTATGTTGAATAACTTTCGGGTTATTTTCATGGATGTTCCTTCGGCTGAAATGACCAAATATGCAGCAAATGCTATGTTGGCTACCCGTATTAGTTTTATGAATGATATTGCCAATCTTTGCGAAATCATGGGTGCTGATGTGACTATGGTTCGCAGTGGTATTGGTACGGATACTCGTATTGGCAGCAAGTTCTTGTATGCTGGTTTGGGTTATGGTGGCAGTTGTTTTCCAAAGGATATTAAGGCTTTGATCAAGACTGGTCAGAAGAGTGGTTATCGTATGCGTATTCTGGAAGCTGTAGAAGAGGTGAACGATAGGCAGAAACTGGTGCTTTATCACAAGATGGTTCAATATTTTGGAAGTCTGGCTCAGAATAAAAAATTGTTGAAAACGAATTCTCTTGATTTCAACAACAAGGAGTTGTATGCTGCCGGTGAAAAAGAAATTCAGGGTAAAACGATTGCTATTTGGGGGCTGGCCTTCAAGCCTGAAACGGATGATATGCGTGAGGCTCCTTCTCTGGTATTGATTAATAAGCTATTGGAGGCTGGTTGTACGGTTCGTGTGTATGATCCGATTGCGATGAAGGAGGCGAAACATAAGTTGGGTGATACGGTGGAATATTGTAAGGATATTTATGATGCTGTACTTGGTGTGGATGCTTTGATGCTTTTAACGGAGTGGAAGGAGTTTAGATTGCCGGCTTGGCCTGCTATTAAGAAGTTGATGAATATTCCGGTGATTTTTGATGGGAGGAATATTTATGAGAGTAAGGATTTGCAGGAAATGGGGTTTGATTATTATTGTATTGGTAGGGATTAATTATTTCCTGATAAAAAAATAAAAGTTGGCTGCCTGAGGGTGGCCAATTTTGTTTATATATAAGATTTGGGCAGCGCTTCCATCTAATGAAGCAGCGCTTCCATCTAATGAAGCAACGCTTCCATCTAATGAAGCAACGCTTCCATCTAATGAAGCAACGCTTCCATCTAATGAAGCAACGCTTCCAGTATTAAGCGGCATAGCCAAAGGCTACCTAGTCCTTGCTTGTGAACGTGACTCTCAGGCACAAAAATCTAGTCTCAAGAGACGTCGATATTTTGTTTTGCCTGAATCGGCACGTTCACGGCGCGCGGCCGTCGTAGTAGCCTTTGACCATGCCGCTTAATACTGTTCGCTTTCCGGATTGTATGAGGGTTTAGCTTTATCTGACTTTTAAAGGCAAGAAAAAATAACTGGCATTTCGGCTGCATTTAAAGCAATAGCAATAACAGCAACAGCAACAATAGCAAAAACAGCAACAGCAACAGCAACAATAGCAAAAACAACAACAGCAATAACAACAGCAGCAACAACAGTAACAATCCCTTCTACTGCAATTACACTACTTTTTGTACCAGAAGAATTTTTCGCGTTGGCGGAGTTTTTCTTCTTTGGTTTTGGCGGTGAAGACGGGTTTGAGGGTGTAGGGGTTCAGGCCGGTGTAATAGATTTCAGTGGCCAGGGTCATGGGGGTCGGTGTGAAATCCTGGACCTGTTCCAGTTTAAAGTTCAGGCGGCGGGTTTCGGAGGCGAGGTCGGCCATGTGTTTGTCGGTGCAACCGGGATGGGATGAGATGAAGTAGGGGATCAGTTGTTGCTGACCGCCTTTTTCGGTTTTAAGACGTTCGTTTTCGACTTCTTCAAAAATACGGTTGAAGGTTTTAAATTGTTCGAAGTCGGGTTTGCGCATCAGGTGGAGCACTTCGGAGTTTGTGTGCTCGGGAGCGACTTTTAAACGACCTGATACATGGTTGTAAATCAGTTCTTTGGTGTATTCTCTGGCGGCTTTGTCGAAAGAAGTGGCTTCCTTCAGTATTTTGGGATCGGATTTTTGTTTTTCTGTGAGATTTTTTCTGGAATCGTATTGTAAAAGGTCGTAGCGAACGCCGCTTCCAATGAATGATTTTTTGATGCCAGGCAGTGCGTCAACGGAACGATAGATGTCTATCAACGGGCGGTGGTCTACCATCAGGTTGGAACAGACTTTGGGGTGAATGCAGGAGGGTTTCTTGCAGTTTTCGCAAATACTGAGATCTCTGCCCTGCATCCGGTACATATTGGCTGAGGGGCCTCCCAAATCGCTCAGATAGCCTTTGAAGTCATCACGTTCTGTGAGGAGTTGAACTTCCCGTAAAATGGATTCCTTGCTGCGGTTTACAATAAATTTTCCCTGATGGGCTGAAATAGTACAAAAAGCGCAACCTCCGAAACAACCTCTGTGAATATTGATGGAAAACTTGATCATTTCGTAAGCCGGAATGGTCTTGTTTTTGTATTTGGGATGTGGTAACCGAGTATATGGGTATTCATAACTGCTGTCCAACTCTTCCGTAGAAAGGGGAGGGAAAGGAGGGTTTACCACCAGTTCCATGTTTCCAACACTTTGAATCAAGGTGCAGGCATGCATTTTATTGGACTCTTCTTCGATGTGGCGGAAATTTTCGGCTTCATGGAGCTTACTTTTCAGGCAATCTTCGTGGGAATGAAGTCTGATCACATCCTTTTTAGATAAATCCTGATTTTCAACCAAGGATTTCCGTAAATAAACAGTCTGGTCAATGTCTTTGATGTCCTGAAAGGATTCGCCGTTTTGCAGACGTGCGCAAAGTTCGATCATGGGTTTTTCGCCCATGCCATAAACCAAAAGATCGGCGTGACTGTCCACCAGAATGCCTGGCATTAAGGTATCTGACCAGTAATCGTAATGGGTGAGACGTCTCAGAGAAGCTTCTATACCACCAATTACAACAGGTACTTCCGGATAAAGTTTCTTGAGAATGTTTGAATACGTTATGGTGGCGTAGTCAGGGCGAGCACCTGCACGGCCTTCAGGCGTATAGGCATCGTCCGAACGAAGACGTTTATTGGCTGTGTAATGATTGACCATAGAATCCATACAACCGGCAGAAATAGCGAAAAATAAACGAGGTATTCCCATTTTGGTGAAATCACGGAAATCGCCTCTCCAGTCGGGTTGTGGCACCAGCGCAACTTTCAGCCCCTGAGCTTCCAGCAACCTTCCGATAACGGCAGCACCGAACGAAGGATGATCAATGTACGCATCTCCCGAGAAAAGGACAACATCCACTTCGTTCCAGCCTCTCAGCTCCACTTCCTTTTTGGTGGTGGGAAGCCAATCTGTCAATCTATAGTCTTTAGCCATTTATTCCAATTCTATTACAGTGATACCAGCACCACCAAACTGTACATGTTCATCCCGAAAATGGGTGACACTGCCTACTGTACCGAGGTATTGACGAATAAGCTGACGCAAAACACCAGTGCCGGTTCCGTGTAAAATACGGACACGCGCTACACCAGTCATAATGGCATCGTCGATAAAATACATCACTGCCTGCAAAGCTTCATCACCCCGCATTCCACGAACATCTATCTCTTGTTTGAACTGAAGTTTTCGTTCGTGCATATCGTCCGAAGTACGTCTGCCCAAGGTCGTATAAGGATCTGCTTTTTCCTTTTTCTGAGTGGCATGCTCAAGCTGGTCAATGAGAATGGTCGATTTAATCGTACCAAAAGCCACCATTGCCTTTTTACCCTGAATCTCCAGTATGGTTCCAACGGTTTGCTGGCCTTCTAGACGCACCGTATCATTTTTGGCAAAAACCTTGGGTATGAGTTCGATAACAGGCTTTTTAATAGCAGAAACCTGACTATTTTTTAAAGGTTTAGGTGGAAGTTCCCCTGATAATCTACGAAGTTTTTCCTCTTCTTTTTGCTTGATCTTCTGAATCTTACGCGCTATTTTCTCATCTATTAGTTCATTCAGATTTTCCACTTCCTTTTTGAACGTCTGTAAATCCTGTCGAAGTAGTCGGGTCTTTTCTTTTTCAGCCTGAGCTTCCTTGATGCCCCGGATGGTGTTTTCAATTTTTGCGTTGGAATCGCTCATGATCTGTGCCGCATCAGCCTTGGCTTTGCTCACAATTTCCTTGCGCTGTTTACCGATATCCTGCAGTTCGGACTCGTATTTTTCAGTGAGTTCAGCCAGTTTTTTCTCCTGCTGGCGAATGTTCTGACGCTTGTTTTCCCAGTAACGTTTATCCCTGACAATGTCCTGCAGAAACTTATCCATATCAATGTAATCGGAGCCTACTTTAGCAGATGCTTCAGCAATCACATCATCCGGCAAACCAATTTTTCGCGCAATTTCTACGGCGAAAGAACTACCCGGACGACCTATTTCCAGGGTGAAAAGGGGACGCATCTCATGTCGGTCGTAAAGCATAGCCCCATTGATGATGCCATCGTGATCATCGGCAAAATGCTTGAGGTTGCTGTAGTGGGTCGTAATGACTCCGTATGCTTCCTGACGGTTAAACCGATCCAGGCAGGCTTCAGCAATCGCTCCACCAATTTTCGGCTCAGTTCCAGAACCGAACTCATCCACAAGCAACAAGGTTTTGGCCTGACAGTTGCGAAGGAAAAATTTCATGTTCAACAGATGTGAACTGTAGGTACTTAAATCGTTTTCAATAGATTGTTCGTCGCCAATATCGATGAAAATCCGTTCAAACCAACCGGTTCTGGAATTTTCATGCACGGGAATCATCAATCCACATTGCAGCATATATTGCAAAAGACCAACCGTTTTCAGGCAAACAGACTTACCACCGGCATTGGGTCCCGAGATAATAAGTATGCGGTTGTGCTCGTTCAGGGTGATGGTCAGCGGAACAATGGGTTTGTGCTGTTTGCGCAGCGAAAGAAAAAGCAAGGGGTGAATGGCCCGATCCCATTCCAGACAAGGGCCGTTATCCACTCTGGGCTTGATGGCACCTAGCTCCAGCGAAAGTCTGGCTTTGGAACGTACAAAATCAATTTCACCCAGAAAGCTGTATGATTCAGCCATTTCCGGGGCAAAAGGACGGATGCTTTCAGAAAAAGCGATTAAAATTCGAATGATTTCACGACGTTCCTCATTTTCCAGTTCACGAATGCGGTTGTTGGCTTCCACCAATTCTTCCGGTTCGATATAAACCGTTTTACCAGTGGCCGATTCGTCGTGGACAATGCCCTTTATTTTTCGTTTGAAAGCCGGCGAAATCGGAATAACCAAACGGCCATCACGCATACTGGGCGTCGCTTCCTTGTCGACAAGGCCTTCAGCCTGAGCTTGTTTCAATATTTTACTCAATCTTCTGGAAAGACCACTCATGGTCGAAGTCAGCTCCATCCTGATTTTTGCCAGTTCGGGGGAGGCATTGTCCTTAATCTTTCCAAATTTATTGAGCAGCCCATCAATTTTTTTGAGAACAACCGGATAAACGATGGTTTCACCGGCCAGGGCTGAAAGGCGAGGGTAGAGGGTGTTTCCATCTTCGTCTACCTTGAAGTAACGCACTATCTGAAAAATAGTTTCAAGCGAACGGCGCAAGTCAAACAGTTCAGCTTCATCCATATAGGTGCCTTCAACCCGAAGCCTTTTTAAAGCAGGCCTGACGTCGAAAAAGAAACTCTCCGGAAAATCGTTTTGACCCTGTAAAATTCGAACGAACTCATCACCTCTGCTAAGTTGCTCCATGATAGGTTCGTAAGTGTTAAGAAAAGTCAGTTCGTCCACCTTTTCTTCACCCAAACTACTCGAACAACCCTTTTTTAAAAGCTGTCTAATTTGGTCAAAACCTATTTTTTGTTCAAAATGTTCGGGATAAATCATCTTCTACTTGTATTCGCTATGCAAATATAAGTATTAAAAATTGGGCAGTCAAAACCCTTAAGAACATGGTTAGCGGATAAACGGTGGAATAGGCTATTGCCGACCTGTCGTTGTTGCTGCTGGCGTTGGCATAGGCAAGCGCAGGAGGATCGGTGGTACTTCCGGCCATTAATCCCATTATTTCAAAGTAGTCCATTTTCAAGATACCTCTGGAAAAAATTCCAACGATCAGCAATGGCACAATCGTTATGGCAAAACCGACCCCAATCCAAATCAAACCATTGGCCGTAAAAACAGTTTCTACAAATTTCTCGCCCGAGGAAAGTCCTACACTGCCAAGGAAAAGCGTGATACCTATCTCTCTCAGCATCAGGTTGGCTCCCATAGTGGTATACGTTGGCAAATGCCAACTTGGTCCAAAACGTCCAATCAAAATGGAAACTATCAATATTCCACCGGCAAGACCCAGTTTCACTGGTTGAGGAATGCCGGGGAAAGCAAAAGGAATACATCCAAGCAATACACCCAATGCAATACCTATGAAAATAGGTCCCAGATTCGGGTGATCCAGTCGTTTGAGCGAGTTTCCCAACACCTTTTCAACATTCTTTACGGAATCTTCCCGGCCAACCACCATCACGCGGTCACCCATTTGGATAGAAACGGAAGGAGTCGCCAGAAAGTCAACACCGGCACGGTTGATACGCGTGATGTTGATGCCGTACGTTTTGCGTAATTGCAAAGAACCCAGTGTTTTACCATTTACACTTTCTTGTGTCACTAAAATACGTCGTGACACCAAATCTCCGTTGTCTTTGTACCAGTCTTTTTCGACTTCAGTACCCAACAAGGCTAAAACACGGTCACGTTCCGATGTTTCGGTAGCAACGAAAATGAAATCATCTTTTAGAATTATCGTTTCAGCATTACACAATTCAATACGACCATCTGCCCTTTGTATACGTGAAACTACAAAATGACTATCCAGATAATCCTGAATTTTCTGAGCCGTTTTGCCTGAAATGGCAGGGTTTGATATCTGAATACTTAATAGTGTAAAGGCATTACTCTGTGTGTTCTTTTTCTCAATCCGTTTGGCTTCCTCTTCCATTTTAATTTGGAAAATTGATCGAATTAGAACGATTCCCCCGATAATTCCCAGAACACCTAGTGGGTACGCGGCTGCATAACCAAGCGCTATGGTCGGATCGACAGGCGAACCATGTACCTGTGTATAAGCTTCCTGCGCTGCTCCCAATCCCGGTGTGTTGGTGACCGCTCCTGAAAGGATACCTACTATCGTTGATATGGGTAAATCAGTTGTGTAATAAAAAAGGACAGCGACTCCGACTCCCAGAAAAACGATAGCTGCTGCTAAACTATTCAGACGTAACCCATCTTTTTTGAACGATGAAAAAAAACTCGGACCCACTTGTAAACCAACGGAATAAACAAATAAAATCAATCCGAATTCTTTGATGAAGTGAAGGATTTCTGCATCAACTGTCATTCCAAAGTGACTTACAATAAGACCCACAAAAAGAACCCATGTTACTCCAAGGGAAATGCCTCCGATTTTAATTTTCCCGAGCCAAACACCACCGGCAATGACAATACCAATCAAAAAAATAGTATGAGCAACGGAGTTGTTCCAAATCAGTTCAATGAGCCAATCCATATTGAATCAATTAAATAAGTACCTAATACAACAAAACCAAATGAAAAATGCGGCCTGAAAAACGGAGTTGAGCAACTTCAGTCTTTTAGGCCGCAAAAGTACATATTTATGCGTTGTTAATGCTTTTATGCGTTCTAAATCCCCGTTATGTTAACATGTATTAACGTTTCTAGTTGATGATTTCCAGAATATAACCAACACCTCTTAAGGTCTTAATTTTGACATTGTCGTCTTCCGAAAGATATTTTCGAAGATTGTGCATAAAAACATCCAGACTCTGGTTATTCAGATATTGAGAGCCACCCCAGGCTTGTTCTGCAATGGTATCTTTTGTAAGAATCTGTCCCTTATTTTTAAGCAATAGGTCTAAAAGTACTGATTCCCTAATAGATAGCTCAATTTTTTGCGTAGGTGTTATCAATAATTGTTGTTTCACATTAAACATGATTTTGCCAATGTCGGTGCAATTATCCATTGTCTTGGTTGGTTTATTGACTATCCTTTTTAACAGGCCTTGTATATATGCGTGTAATTCTTCGGGTAAAAATGGCTTTTTAATGTAGTTGTCAATTCCAATGTTGTAGGCTTCCAGGATAACTTTGCTTGAAGCAACACACGTTTCAAGTATGACAGGTACATTCTGATCTTTTTCCCGGATAATTTTGATCATTTCCAAGCCGCTCATACCCGGCATTTCAACATCAGAAACAATAATATCAGGTTTGAATTCATCAAAAGCAATCAAACCATCATTCGGATTTGTAGACCAGTGCACTTCATAGTCACCTATAAGCTCCATGCCCTCCTTAATAATATAACCCAATACTTCATCGTCCTCAACCAAAAGAATTTTAATCATCGTTTTCAACTTTGTTTAATATGAGGTAATAAAATTATAAATTCACTTCCCTGTCCTTCTTCACTTTTTACAGAGATGTTGCCATTGTGTGCTTTGATTACTTTATTTACATAATTCAAGCCAATGCCGAACCCATCAATGCCTTTGCCATCTATCTTACTGCCTCTTTCAAAATTGTCAAATATATGTTTTTGCTCGTTTTTGGCAATGCCAAATCCATTGTCTTTGACAATTATCTGAAGTTTGCTTGAAACAATGGAACATAAAATTTCTATTGCCACTGAATTGTTAGAGTACTTAACAGCGTTGTCAATCAAATTGTTTAAAACGTTCTCCATTAAAAATGGATCGAACGAACCCATCATGGTTTCAGATTGAAATGAAGTGCTTAAATCAACACTTTTCATTCGAAAGTTATTCTGCCTGCGTATATCAACAATTTTATCGATGTAAGGCTTTAATTCTGTGTCTGTTATGTTTGGCACAATTTTAGAATGTTCTGCTTTTGCAACCAGTAGAATGCGATCGACTGTAGTTAAAAGTTTTGAACTCTGATCTTTACACATTTGATAGTAACGCATCCTGGATTCCGGTTTGTCTTCAAATATTCCTGAGGCTAGTTGTGAAGCTGACATGTAAATGCCGCTGATTGGGGTTTTTAGGTCGTGAGCCAGGGAGTTGGTGTATTCCTTGATAAAACTGACGAATCGATTTTCACGTAACATGCTGCGGAGTTGGGTGATGAGGATGATACCGATTAGGATGACGAGGAATACGGAAATGTAGAGAACGAATTGGGCTTTTCTAAGAATGGATTCGAGTGGGGAATTTAGTATGACTTGGATGTATTGTTTTTCGGTGACTTTGGCGTAGAGGGTGAATTTGGAGGGGAGGGATTTCTCTTTTTGGGAGGTACTGATTAATTTAATTGTATGTTTTGGTACAAAGCCAATGCTTTCTTTTATTTTCTGCTGAAATAGAAAGTCAACTCGTTGAATGGAGCAGTTCTTACCGATAGATATTAGAATATTTTGTAAACCAATATTTATGTCTTTTGATTGTTTCACTCCCCATTCTGATATTATGTTTTCTTTTGGGTTTTTATTTTCATCTCCTTTAACTACTAAAACGTTTATTGATAAACTATTATATCTTTCAAATAGTTCATTTTCTATTGCTTTGGATAAATTTGATTCACTCTTTGTAATTATATCTTGTTCCATTAAAACATATGAATTCTTAAACCATATATATTGTAGAACAAGCAGCATTAAAATGCCAAATATTGAAAATAATCTTATTGATTTTGCCGTAAACATATATTATTTTTTAGTGGCTTGCGCAAAGATATAAGAAATCATTAAGATTATACAAGATTTTATTTAGTAGTTAAGATGTGCCCTAATCTTATTTTTGTTAAAAAATAAGATCAACAATTTTTTCAACTAAAACTAGCCATATTATGAAATCAATTTTTAGGAACAATGTGAACCAAATAAATACATCTGAATTTGTAAATTTGAATTTTGATGAAATGAAGAGCCTTAATGGTGGTGAAATAAAACTTGCTTTAGTTAGAAACGAGGATGGTACTTTTACCGTTAAAGTAATTGCTTAAGGTTATAATTAAATCTTTATTAATAATCACAATCATGTCCAACCTCATCCTCACCAACTCCGACCTCTTCCGCGCCGAAAGACTATTCTCCGAACGCGTAAGCACCCCTATATCCTCAAATTCATTCTACAAATCCGGAATTGAAACAACTGAAAATAATTGCGAACCAGTTGTATTCAACAAATTTATATCCAGATTGTTGAATGGCACAAAAGAATACAGGATTGTTAATTTATGAATCAATTTTTCCAATTGTTTTCATGTTGCATCCCTGTGAAAGGATATAAAAAGGCTGTAATTTGCGATTTGCAAAGAAATATTATACAGCCCATTCCACTTTACTTGTACGAGCTTTTAGTAAGCGATGATAACGTAAAAACAAATTCATTCGACTACATCGCACAAAATTTTAGTGAAAAAGAAAAACAAACGCTCAAAGAATATGTGACATTCTTGTATAACAATCAATTTGGTTACACTTCAGAAAAACCAATGACTCCTATCCGTTTGGATTTAAAAAAATACGAGGAATCAAGAAGTATAACCAATGCCATTGTCGATTTTGATCAGGATTCCAAACATTCCTTATTTCAGATCGTAAAGCAGTTAAACGAACTCTTCTGCTTTGCACTTGAGATAAGGTATTTTTATTCGGTCTCATACCAAAAGCTACATGACGATTTACTTTCAATTCAAGACACAACACTTCAGAATATTGAAGTGTTGCTTCTATTTAGTGAAGATTTTAAACTTGAAAATGTGTTGAAAATAAAAGAAACCTATCCAGCTATCAAAAAGATAATAATCAGCAAAGCACAAGAAAATATCGTTTATAATCAAGAAGATTTATTAATAATCTACACTACAGAAAAAGTCATTGACGAAAGAAGTTGCGGTGTTACCAACGAACTGTATTGCATAGCAGAAACCCAACTCTTCATAGAGTCCATTCAATACAATTCCTGCCTGAACAAAAAAATATCCGTCGATAAAAAAGGACTTATAAAAAACTGTCCATCCATGAATGAAAGTTATGGTAATATTTCAACAGTTAATCTTAAAGATGTTGTACAACAAGAGGAGTTTAGAAGAATTTGGAAAATTAATAAAGATAAAATTGAAGTCTGTTCAGACTGCGAATTAAGATATGTCTGTCAAGATTGTAGGGCATACATTGAGGATAGCTCTAGTATTTATTCCAAGCCAGTAAAATGCGATTACGACCCTTATAAATAGGGAATATTCAAAACTATTACTTTTCCCATCAAATGTTTGGTCAAAACATTTCAATTAAGTTATATTTGGAGAATTAAATGCTAAATCTCCTAATGAAAATCCTTAAACTTAAATGAAGTCCTTCCCGATTTACAACCAATTGGATGCAATGGATTGTGGGCCAACTTGCTTACGGATGATTGCAAAATATTACGGCAGAAGCTATTCCCTTCAAACTTTAAGAAACAAATCCTTTATTTCCCGTCAAGGCGTTTCCATGCTTGGCATCAGTGAAGCCGCCGAATCCATCGGTTTTCGCACTTCAGGAGTCAAAATAACGTTCAAACAACTCACCGAAAACGTTTCTTTACCCTGCGTTTTGCATTGGAAACAAAACCATTTCGTGGTGTGTTACGACATTCGTACAAGCAAAAAGAACGGTACGAAACTATTTATTGCAGACCCCGCCGCCGGTTTGCTCACCTACACCGAGGACGAATTTTTAAAATGCTGGCTAAGTACCAGCACCAATGGAGAAGCAATGGGGACGGCTTTGTTGTTTCAACCCGGCCCTGACTTTTTCAAACAAGAAGACGAGCTTGAATCCTCCCAACGGAGTTTAAGATTCTTCTTTAAATACCTCACTCCTTACAAAAAGCAAATAGTTCAAATTGCCATTGGAATGCTTATTATCAGCATTCTTCAACTCATTTTCCCCTTTTTGACACAATCCCTGGTCGATGTCGGGGTTCGCGATGGAAACATTGGTTTTATCAAACTGGTACTGCTGGCACAGGTAGTTATATTTATCTCCAAACTTTCCGTGGAATATATCCGTAGTTGGATACTTCTGCACATGAATACCCGGATCAATATTTCCCTGATATCCGATTTCCTTATAAAGCTGATGAAATTGCCTTTGCGCTTTTTCGATACCAAAATGGTGGGCGACATTATGCAACGCATTGGAGATCATAGCCGAATAGAATCATTTCTGACAGGAAATTCCGTAAACACTCTTTTTTCCTTTGTCAGTTTCTTTGTATTTGCCATTGTTCTGGCTTATTACAATCTCACCATTTTAGGCATATTTCTATTGGGAAATACTCTCTATGTGGTCTGGGTTCTTTACTTTATGAAATATCGGCGGGAACTGGATTACAAGCGTTTTGCACAAGCCTCCTCCGAACAAAGCAATGTTATCCAGATGATTACAGGGATGCAAGACATTAAGCTCAACAATTGCGAAAAACAAAAAAGATGGCAATGGGAGCGCATTCAGGTAAGGCTTTTTAAAATTAGCATTAAAAGCCTGGCACTAGGTCAGTTTCAACAAGTTGGTTCCGTTTTCTTCAATCAAACCACCAATATCTTGGTTACTTTTAAAGCAGCACAAGCCGTCGTTACGGGAGATATGACGTTGGGTATGATGCTGTCCGTGACTTATATCATCGGACAACTTAATTCCCCTATTGAACAATTTATCAGTTTCACCCAGCAGTTTCAGGATGCAAAAATCAGTCTGGAACGTTTGAATGAAATTCATGGAAAAGAAGATGAAGAGCAAACGATTGAATCCAAACTGACCCAACTTCCGGATAAACGAGATTTATGCATCGAAAATCTGAGTTTCAGTTACGACGGTGCCGACCGGGATTTTGTCCTCAACAACATAAATCTTCAGGTACCCCAAAATAAAGTGACAGCCATTGTTGGTGCCAGTGGCAGTGGAAAAACCACCCTGGTAAAACTGATGCTAGGATTTTACGAACCCAATATTGGAGGAATAAAAATTGGGAACACACCTTTAAATATCCTGAATCCTCATTTTTGGAGAAGCAAAGTTGGTTCTGTTTTGCAAGATGGTTTTATTTTCTCAGATACCATTGCCAACAATATTGTCTTGGGAGAGGATGAAGTGGATGTAGAAAGACTTCGTCATGCCTCGACCATTGCCAACATCCGGGATTTCATCGATTTACTGCCACTTGGTTACAATACTAAAATTGGTATGGAAGGCAAGGGGCTAAGTCAGGGTCAAAAACAGCGGATATTAATAGCCCGGGCCGTTTATAAAAATCCGGAATACCTCTTTTTTGACGAAGCAACCAACGCGCTGGATGCAAACAACGAAAAAGAAATTATGGAACAACTCCATGCTTTTTACCAGGGTAAAACGGTGGTTGTCGTAGCCCACAGACTCAGTACTGTGCGGGATGCAGATAAAATTGTCGTACTCGATCAGGGTAAAATAGCCGAAGAAGGCACCCATCAGGAATTGACAGATAAAAGAGGCATTTATTACCATCTAGTAAAAAATCAATTAGAATTGGGAAATTGATTATGGATACAAAACGCAAAGAAATAGAACTTCGCAGCGAAGAAGTGCAAGATGTCATGAGTGAAATTTCTCCTGCCATTTTGCGGTGGGGCATTACCGTGCTATTTTTCATTATAACAATTTTACTCATAGGCTGTTACATCTTCAAATACCCCGATGTAATTGTATCATCGGTGACCATTACCACCCAGGAACCCCCTGCAAGCATCCTTGCCAGAGCAACCGGAAAAATTGATGAACTTTATGTCAAAAACAATCAGGAAGTCACTTCTGGTACAGCCCTTGGTGTTATACAAAATCCGGCCAGAACGGCAGATATTCGTTTACTCGCTGATCGTCTGAAAAGTTGGGAAAAACAGCAACAAAATCTTTCGGTCGCTAAAGTCCTTTTTGATGAAAAGCCCTTGCAACTAGGCAGTGTGCAAACATCTTACGCCACTTTTTCCAGTTTGTTGAGGGAGTGCATCGATTTCAACGAACTTAAATATTATCCGCAGAAAATCACTTTGCAGGAGCAGCAAGTGAGAAGTCAACGGGAGAACATGCTTGAAAAGACTCGACAGGGCAAACTTTTAAAACAACAGCTGGAAACCGTTCAATCTACTTTTAAACGTGATTCCTTATTATACAGAAAAGGTGTTGTTTCGGAAGAGGATTACGATGTTTCAAAAAACAAATTACTTCAAAGCAGACAGTCTTACAGTTCAATGCGTTCGTCCATCAAACAATTGGAACTAGAGATTACTCAAAGTCAGGGAAGTATGCTCGACTTGCAGCAAAAATTCAAAGAAAATGAAAACAACTATGGGGTTAGTTTGCGAATGGCTACCGAACAACTCACTGCTGAAATCAAAACCTGGGAACGAAATTACCTGCTGATTAGCCCTATCAATGGTGTAGTTAATACGATGGGCTTTTGGAGCAACAACCAAAATGTTCAGATTGGTGACGCAATTTTTACTATTCAACCAACGCTTCAATCGTCACCCATTGGTAAAGCCCTGATGCCCGTTCAAGGATCAGGAAAAGTCATGATTGGTCAACATGTCAATGTCAGGCTCAACAATTTCCCCGATCAGGAGTTCGGCTATCTGGAAGGCGTTGTTCAAAACATATCAAGCACGCCCAATTCCGACGGTAAATATCTGGTTGAAGTGAGCTTCCCCAATGGCTTAACCACCAATTACCATAAGAAGTTGCCCATTACCAGACAGATGGAAGGCAGCGCCGAAATCATCACGAAAGATATCAGACTGATTGAACGGTTTTTCAATCCGATCAAAAGTATACTAAAAAAGCATACTTAATTTTTTACAAAAACCGATTGGGAATATCGATCACAAACTCACTGCCCATGCCAACTTCACTGTTCACGCTGACCTTTCCCTGATGGGCTTTGACCACTTTTTGAACATAATACAGCCCGATGCCAAATCCCTTGATTTGCTTGTAATCTTTCATGCTTCCTCTGGTGAAAAGGTGGAAGATATTTTTAAGATGGTTTTTAGGAATACCTAAACCATTGTCCTTGATTTTTAGTAGGATATGCTTGTTTGCAACAGAACAGTTTATGGAAATTACAACCGATTCATTTGAATATTTGATGGCATTTTCGATGAGATTTATAACGGTGTTTTCTATCAGATCCGTATCGAGGTAGGCTTTGCAATCTTCCGATTCGTAGTTGGTTGTTATCTGCACTGTTTTGTGCAGGAAGTAATTGTTCCGGTATTTGTCCGCAATTTTTTCGAGGAGTATTTTTAGGTCTACTTGTGATTTTTGGACCAATATTTTGGATTTTTCGGATTTGGCAATAAGGAGAAGGTTGTCGAAAGATAAAAGCAGTTTCGAACAAAGATTCAGACTTTCTTTGTGGTAGTTTTCAATTCGTTGCTCATCCATAGGTTCCTTCGACATAATCCTGGATGTCAGCATATAAATGCTGTTGACCGGTGTCCGCATTTCATGAACTGTAATTCTTGAGAAGTCCTTGATATAGGCTGTGAAGTCTTTGTCTCTCACCATGTTTAAAAATTGGAAAATCAGGATGATACCGATGAGTAGGACGAGAAGCAGGGATATTGCAAAAATGTATCGGGCTTTGGTGATGACGGAGGATATGGGTGAGGTTAGGATTAGTTCAATAGATTGGGTGGAACAAAAATTTAAATGAATTTTATTTCCATCTATTTCATTAAAATGTTTTGAATATTTTTTAACAATTTTGGTGTCATCTAGAATCCGAAGGGTATATTTGGGCATAAAATCTAGACTTTTAGATATTTTATTTTGAAATATTTTATTAATTTTTTTTACTGAAATGGGTTTACCCATAGTGACTAAAACATCTTGAAAAACTAAAAAAAGATCTGATCTTTGATTTATTTTTTTTACTTCGATTATTTTTGCTCCGGGCTTAAGTGTTACTTCACTTTGAACTTTTATATTCAATTTACTTTCGTCAGATCTCTGAAATATTTCCTCTTCCATCGCCTCCTTCAAACAAACCTTACTCTTCTCCATAATATCCCTCTCCACCATTCCATACGCATTCCTAAGCCAAAAATACTGAAGTGTCAAAACCGCAATTATACCCAATACGGAAATTATCCGCATAAACTTTGAATTTATCATATTCTAACTAAATGATTTGATTAAAAGTAATTCCAAAAATAAAAATCTTCCCTACAAAAACCGATTGGGAATATCAATCACAAACTCACTGCCCATGCCCACTTCACTGTTCACGCTGACCTTTCCCTGATGGGCTTTGACCACTTTTTGAACATAATACAGCCCGATGCCAAATCCCTTGATTTGCTTGTAATCTTTCATGCTTCCTCTGGTGAAAAGGTGGAAGATATTTTTAAGATGGTTTTTGGGAATGCCTAAACCATTGTCTTTGACTTTGAGTAGGATATGCTTGTTTTCTAGAGAACAGTTTATGGAAATTACTACCGATTCATTTGAATATTTGATGGCATTTTCGATGAGATTGATAACGGTGTTTTCTATCAGATCAGTATCGAGGTAAACCTTGCAATCTTCCGATTCGTAGTTGGTTGTAATCTGCACTGTTTTGTGCAGGAAGAAATTGTTCCGGTATTTGTCCGCAATTTTTTCGAGGAGTATTTTTAGGTCCACTTGTGATTTCTGAACTAAAATTTTGGATTTTTCCGATTTGGCAATGAGTAGAAGGTTGTCGAAAGATAAAAGCAGTTTCGAACAAAGATTCAGACTTTCTTTGTGGTAGTTTTCTATTCGTTGCTCATCCATAGGTTCCTTAGACATAATCCTGGATGTCAGCATATAAATGCTATTGACGGGTGTCCGCATTTCATGAACTGTAATTCTGGAAAAATCTTTTATATAGGCTGTGAAATCCTTGTCTCTCACCATGTTTAAAAATTGGAAAATCAGGATGATACCGATGAGTAGGACGAGTAGGAGGGAAAAGATGAAGATGAATCGGGCTTTGGTGATGACGGAGGCAGCGGGTGAGGTTAAGATTAGCTCAATAGACTTGGTTGAACTCATTTTTATATAAATCGTATTTCCAATAATTTTATCATAGATGGTTGACGAATCAACCTTAATTACTGAGTTTGATTTTAAAGATAATTTCTTGGCCAAATCTATTTTAGTCTGTTTTCTAGTTTTTTTATCAATAATAGAATCATCAAGAACTCTGAGGGTATATTTGGGAAGAAAGCCTAAACTTTTAACTAATTTTTTTTGAAATATTGAATTCAATTTTTTTAATGAATTGGGTTTACCCATTACAACCATAGCATCTTGCATCCCAATTAATAAATCTGAACTTTTAAAAAATTCACCACTTGTTAAAATGTCTTTGGGTTTAATTTTTTTCGCTTCTTCACGTGAAGAATAATGTATTTTAATTTGATCTAACCTGGCAAATAAATCCACTTCCACCGCCTCCTTCAAACACCCCCGACTCTTCTCCATAATATCCCTCTCCACCATGCCATACGCATTCCTAAGCCAAAAATACTGCAGAGTCAGTAATCCAATTATTCCCAGTACGGAAATAATCCGCATAAACTTTGAATTTATCATAGTATAAATTAACGATTTGTACAAAGATATTACATATAAATTAAAAATTACATCCATGCATCGAAACCTTGCACTTTCAAGCAAAAACAGTATATTTACAACCATAATTAATGTAAATAAATAGTTATACAATGCAACCTGATGAATCCCACTGGTATGCTGTCTATACGGCACCAAGAGCTGAAAAGAAAGTAAGCGAACGATTTGAAGTTGATGGTATAGAACACTATCTGCCACTACAAAAAGTGATGCGACGTTGGAGCGACCGCATCAAAGAAGTTATTATCCCAGTTGTTAATGGATACATCTTCGTGCATATCCCCACAACCGATTTCAAAAAAATATTAAACACTTACGGCGCCATAGCCTTCGTACGCGAAGCAGGAGTCCCGGTACCCATCCCCGACAACCAAATGGAACGGCTTCGTTTTATGGTCGACTACTCCGAAGAACCCGTAGAATTTAGCCCCGAACAATTCGAGCCGGGAGAAAGCGTAAATATATGCCGGGGGCCACTTCAAGGACTCATGGGAGAGCTCGTCCAGGTTAAAGGCAAACACAAAGTAATTATCCGTTTGGAACGATTTGGATGTGCACTTACCGAAGTGCCACTTTCCTTCCTTGAAAAGGTTAAAACTACAACTACAATATCCTGATAATTAGTTACATATAGCTCCTAAAACATTGCATTTGTATATATTAACAAAATGTAATGAATAATTCCTTGTGCCTTAAAATATTTGTTGTAAATTGCATTCATTAATCGAGCAATAAAAATGCTCACTACGATATAACTTCCACTATTCGGAAGTGGTTCGTTTAGAGAAAGTAACGCATGCTAGATAGCCTCATCACATCAAAAACGCGTCTTAAGTTATTGATGAAATTTTTCATCAACAGCAATACGACTGCCTATTTGCGCAATCTGGCCACTGAATTTGGGGAATCAACCAATGGCATCCGGCAAGAGCTCAATCGCCTTGAAGATGCCAACTTATTGGAGTCCGAATCCATCCAAAACAAGAAAGTATACCACGCAAACACCAAACATCCTTATTTCGGGGATATTCACCACTTGCTGCTCAAATACGTTGGCATTGACCAAATCGTAGATGAACTGGTTAAACGCGTGGGTAATCTCGAAAAAGCATTTATAACCAACGATTTTGCTCAAGGCAAACCTGGCAACATCATTGACCTGATACTGGTTGGCAAAAACTTTGACGATGCATACATCAACCTCTTGGTACACAAAGCCGAAGAAAACGTATCGTTCAAAATACGATACATCACCGTTACAACCGTGGAATTGCCACAATACATCAGCGACAACACCAAATCACTATTGGTGTGGACAGCTGAGTGAGTTTTTACTTTACATTTAATAATTCGTTGCACCCTTGCATGGGAGTGACGAACCTCGCTGTGGAATTTCATATCAACAAACACCCATGTTACCCAAAACCGAATCCGAACGCATAGAGTTTAAAACTTCATTCAACGATGACGTTATTATCTCCCTCGTTGCCTTTGCAAACAACAAAGGTGGAACGGTTTATATTGGTATAGCAGATGATGGTGAAGTAAAAGGTATTAAAATTGGGAAAGAAACAATTGCTCAATATTTAAATGAAATTAAAAATAAGACGGCACCGGAGCTTATACCAGATATAGAAGAAATTGAAGAAAATGGGAGAATTGTTCTTTCCATATATATAACTGAGTATCCTATAAAACCCGTATCAACGAAGGGCAGGTATTATAAACGAAAAAACAACTCAAATCAGCAGCTAGATGTATCACAAGTTGTAAATATGCATTTACAATCGATGAATACCAGTTGGGATGCTTACCCTGATTTGCAGCATTCGCTCGAAGATTTGTCGTTTGAGAAAATCCAGGATGCAATTGACAGAAAGAAAACCACTCAAAAATCTCCACAGGACGATCCATTAAGCTTTTTGTATAAATGCGGTCTTATGCGTGATGAAAAGATCACAAACGCCTCTTTTTTACTGTTTCACAAAGAAGACTCCTATTTGAGCACTGTAGAATTGGGTCGTTTCCAAACAGAAATACTCATAAAGGACACTACACGAAGTAAAAGCGATGTGTTGACACAGATTGATCAGGTTATTGATTTTGTCAAAAAACATATTAACCTTGAAGTGATTATTACAGGTCAACCTCAAAATACACAGAGATGGCAGTATCCATTGGAAGCTATACGCGAGATCGTTATTAACATGGTTTTGCATCGCGATTATCGCTCATCCTCCGATTCTATCGTAAAAGTATTCGATGACCGTATAGAATTTTACAATCCCGGACGATTGCCTGAAGATATAACAATCGAAGATCTTATTTCAAATAACTACAGATCAACTCCGCGCAATAAAATGATGGCGGATTTTCTCAAAGACATTGGGCTTATTGAAAAATATGGTTCTGGAATTCAACGTATTATAAACTTTTTTAAAGAAGATCAATTACCTGTCCCAAAATTTCAGAATATTTCGGATGGGTTTATGGTTACGGTTTATTCCTCTCAAATCGGAGAAAAATATTTAGTGTCAGATTTAAAAGCTGATTTCAGAAAAAGTTCGGAGAAAAGTTCGGAGAAAAGTTCGGAGAAAAGTTCGGAGAAAATATTAAAAGAGCTTATAAATAATCGTAATGTTACTATATTAGAACTGTCATTAAAAATAGGTATTTCAACCAGAGCAATCGAAAAGCAATTGGATAAACTTAAACAGACTGGTCGTATCAATAGAATTGGCCCAGCCAAAGGTGGGCATTGGGAGATCAACAAGTAATCAACAAGTTACTCAGCCAAATATCAGATAATTAAATAATTAAAACAGATGAAAATGACTAGAGAAGAAATATTGCAATCCATAAAAGTGGTATTGCACTCTGTTGTTCCAGATGGAAAAGTGATTTTATTTGGTTCGCGTGCACGTGGTGACGCACGAGAAGATTCAGACTGGGATTTGCTCATTTTGCTTGATAAACCTCAAATTGAACCATCGGATTTTGATAGAATATCTTATCCTCTTTATGAACTTGGTTGGCAAGAAGGCGAACAATTCAGTCCAAAGCTTTATACAGTTAAAGAATGGTTGAAACGTAGCTTTACACCTTTTTATAAAAATATTGAAAAGGAGGGGATTGTGTTATGAATTTAAGCGACGAAGAAAGAGATGCCATTGTAATCTACCGGATTCAAAAAGCAAAAGATACTTTAAATGAAGCAATTGGTATAGCTCAATTAGAATATTGGAATGCTGTTGTTAATCGGCTTTATTATGCTTGTTATTATATGACAACTGCATTGCTTATCTATAATGGCCATTCCGCTCAAACCCACTCTGGTGTTATTAGACTTTTTGGCTTAAATTTTGTAACAAATGGAATAATACCAAAAGAACAAGCAAAATTTTATTCAAAGCTTTTTGAATTAAGACAAACTGGTGATTATGACGATCTATATAATATAACTGAAGAAGAAGTAAAACCATTGATTCAATCAGCGCAAGATTTTATTAACGTGTTAGATCCTTTGATTTGGGATCACAGGATCTAATATTGTCCCAACCAACCCCCAATAAATCAACAACAAAAACCATACCCCCCCCATTTATGAAAGCATCCATTCTAAAAGTGCCCACCCATTACTTACTGGCATTGGTCGTATCTTTCCTACTATGCTCAACCCCAACCATTCAGGCACAAACCACATCACCGGTAGTGATGCAAATGGTCACCACAGAGTTGAATAAACGCGGACTCACCGAAGAAGAAGCCCGCACAGCACTCCTCAAAGAAGGAATAGATCTGGAATCCATTCCCACAGCAGAGCTGCCCCAATACAAAACACGAGTGACAACCATACTCGATAAACTCGAAAAAGACAAAAAAGCCGGGAAAACAGGCACCCAAGCCCAATCACCCATTGGCCAGCCCATCAATATAAACGTCGGCGCAACACCCACAACAAACCCCGTAACTACCGGACAAGTAGACAGCAATGGCAATCAATTAACCATGCCCACACCGGTAGCTCCCGTCACAACCCCAGAGGAAGCCGCTGCCGAAGCCACTCAAAAAGTATGGCAAGCCCAAGCCGCAAAAAACACAGCCGGCTCAAACATCTACGGCCATTCACTCTTCACCGACAAATCATTAGACATCTTCCGCACCACCGATGGCGCACAAGCCCCCGAAACCTATGTACTCGGCGAAGGCGATGAAGTCCATATTTCCATATTCGGCGCCTCCCAAACCGATATCCAACAACGCATCGCACCCGACGGTTCCATCCAACCCGCAGGCGTATCCAAACTATTCCTCAAAGGCCTAACCTTGTCACAAGCCCGCGAAGTAATCAAGAAAAACCTGTCCGTATCATACTTATTCCGGTCAGACCAACTCGCAGTAACCATCGTTACAGCCCGTACCATCATGGTCAACGTCTTTGGTGAAACTAAAATAACCGGCGGATTCAGCCTTTCAGCCCTCAACTCAGCCTTAAACGCCCTTTCCGTAGCAGGAGGCCCCAGCGAAATCGGATCTGTACGTTCCATCCAACTCATTCGTGGAAATTTACGCAGAACCATAGATCTCTACGCTTTTATGAACGACCCGGCCGAACAATTTAAGTTTGGTCTTCAAAACAACGACATTATTTTCGTGCCCGTCATTAAAAAACTCGTATCCATCGAAGGAGCCGTTAAACGTCCCATGTTTTACGAAATGCTACCCAATGAAACCTTGTTAGACCTCATCAATTTTGCAGGAGGTTTAAAAATGAATGTATTTCCCGACTTTGTACAACTCCAACGCTTTGTGGACGGAGAAGAAGTCCTGATGGAATACAATCTGAAAGAAGTTCGCTCAGGCAAAGAAAAAGTTCAATTGCTAAACGGCGACATCGTTCGCATCAAAGCCATCGGAAAACCCATGGACCAATACGTCGATGTTGAAGGAAGCGTCTACTATCCCGGACGTTTTGATTTATTGTCCAACTCCTCAGTCAGTCGTTTGCTTAAAAATGCCAAACCAAACTATCAGGCCAAAACAGACATCCTGCTTATTGAACGCACCAGACCCGATTCAACCATCGAAATATTGACAGTCCCATTCCCCGATTCCAAGAAAAAGGAAACAGACTTCGCCCTTCAACCCAAAGACCGCGTACGCATCCTTGATCAGGTAAATTACCGCGACATAGACACCATTTCAGTAAGTGGTCATGTTCGCAAACCCTTTGCTCAGAAATTAGGCCTAAACGATCGCATCACCGTGAAACAAGCCATCGATATGGCAGGCGGTTTAAAAACAAGTGCATACCCTGTAGCCTACATTTTCCGTCGCAACCTTTTCAATCCGGTTGAAATGAAATACATCCGCATCGAACTGGATCAGGCAGCCAACATCGAATTACAACCCGGCGACAACCTCAACATCTACGACAACGTAACCTATACCAACGTAGGCAAATTAAATGTCTTCGGCGCTGTGAAAACACCCAAAGGCTTTACATACGACCCCTCCATGAAAGTGAGTGATCTTCTCACCAATGCAGGCGGATTCGCAGTAGGAGCCGCATTCAACCGCGTAGAAGTATTCCGCACCATTCTTTCACCAACAGAAAAAGCCAAACTTGAAATGATCTCCCTTACAGTTGATTCCAATTATCAAGTAGTCACCCCTGCCAATTTCACCTTGCAACCCTATGACCAGATTGTAGTACGCATGACACCCGAATTCACCCTGGGTCGTACCATCGAACTGAACGGACAGGTAAAATATCCCGGAACCTACGTCCTCGAATCCAAACAAACCAGATTGTCAGACATCGTTAAAAAGGCAGGTGGTTTGCTTAGTGATGCCGATCCCTTTGGTGCCAAAATGTTCCGTACCTACAAAAACCGTGGTCAAATAAGTATGAATGTAAAAAAAGCCATGCATCACGTTGGAAATAATGCTCAAGACCCCATCTTGTTTGAAGGTGACATTATCAACATCAATCGCCTCGAAAATACGGTAAGCATTTATGAAACAGGTACACGTATGGCTCAATATTCTACCGAGCGACAATCAGACTCGATCAAAAATATGGTGTTTCAGGGTACAAAATCTGCCGCATGGTACATCCGGAATTTTGCCGGAGGTTTCCAGAAAAATGCTGACCGTAACAGTGTGACTGTAACCCTGCCAAACAATCAAATGGTTTCCACCAAACGATTCCTGATCTTTTTCAATAATTACCCAACAGTACAATCCGGCTCTGCCATAACGATGAAAATGGATATAGAAAAAGTGTATAAAGATGCACAACCAAAAGAAAAATATGATTGGGAATCTACGCTGTCTAAGAGTTTATCTACTTTGATGTCTACGCTTTCGATTATATTGTTGATGCAGAAGCTTTAATTGGTTGTGAAATATAAATAAAAATTGAGATGAAAATGATAAATGATCAACTTATAAATGAAAAGCCGGTTATAACGAATATTGATGAAGAGGATGAATTAGATCTGATTGGAATTGCCAAAACTCTTTGGAATGGACGGAAAACACTTTTTATATCAGTAGGTGTAGGATTTGTTATTGGTCTTTTAATGGCTATCTCAGCGCCTAAAGAATATACAGTTTCCACAGTTATGGTGCCCCAATCAGGTACGGATATGAGTAAATCTCAGCTTAGTGGTCTTGCATCAATGGCAGGTATTAATATTGGTATGGCACAAAGTAATGATCTTTCTCCTGTGCTTTATCCCAAAATTGTCAATAGTATTCCATTCAAACTGGAATTAATGAACACACCGATACATTTTAGTGATGTAGATAAACCGGTGTCGATTTATGACTATTATATAAATAACAAAAAAACATCAATTCTTGGATCAATTAAAAAGTATACTTTAGGTTTGCCAGGTGTTATACTTGGTTCTATAAGAAAAAAAACTAAAGAATTAATACTTCCAAAGGACATAGAAAATAAGCCCATTCAACTTTCGAAAGATCAATATCAAATAAAATTAATGTTGGATGAGAAAATTTCTCTTTCAGTAGATAAAAAAGAAGGTTATTTAACTTTAACATCAAACATGCCTGAAGCCTTGGCAGCTGCAGAAATTGCCCAAAAAGCACAAGAATTGCTACAACGTGAAATTATTAAATTTAAAGTAGAGAAATCGCAAGCGGATCTCAACTTTATCCAAGAACGATTTAACGTTGCCAGAGGTGAAGCAGAAGGTTATCAAGTTAATATGGCAGTCAATACTGATCGTTATAAAAATCTGACAAGCAGTTTACCACAAGTAACAACAGCACGTATTCAAACAAAATACAATATATCTAATGGGGTTTATCAAGAATTAGCAAAACAGCTCGAACAAGCTAAGATCCAAGTTAAAAAAGATACCCCTGTTTTTACAATCATTGAGCCAGTCACTATACCAACTGAAAGATCTAAACCAAAACGTTCAATTATTCTAATTGTTTGGACCTTTTTGGGACTTGTAACTGGTGCACTTATTATATATGGTAAACAATGGACGTCCGAAGCCAAAAGGAAATGGAATGAATCTAATAATCGATATAATGGTTACAATGAAATTCAATCTTAAGCACTTACAGAAATAGGTTTTTATTGACTTTAATTTTATTACTGTAAATTATTTATTGAATTTTTCAATTTTTTACAGAAAATCGAAAAATGCTCAAAGTATATCTGTTGAGATTAACTGTGAAGAATACTAGTTTATCAATATAAACTAATTGATAATTTATACATGAAGATGTTAATATTTGGAGTTTAATTATGTCAGGTGAATCTAGAGTTAAGAAAAGTTTATTAAATGCTAAGGTAAATACAATCTGCTATTTTATATCACTTGTTGTTGCCTTTTTTTCACGAAAAATATTTATTGAAAAACTTGGTGTCGATTTTATCGGTTTTACAAGTACACTTCAAAGTCTTCTTGGTTTTTTGAATCTTGCTGAATTAGGAATTGGTACTGCTATTGGCTATGTTTTATATAAACCAATATTTGATAAAAATATAAACAAGATAAATGAAATAATTTCAATTTTTGGCTATTTATATCAGAAAATTGGTCTTATAATTTTAGGAGCTGGTTTAATTTTCTCGTGTTTTTTGCCTTTAATATTCCCCGATATTCCTTTTTCTTGGGCTATAATATATTTAGCTTTTTTTACATTCCTAACTGCCTCATTACTTGGCTATTTTATAAATTATCGTCAAACTTTGCTTAGTGCAGATCAACGAAACTATGAAGTAACTGGTTATTTTCAGGTCGCGACAACTACTAAAACTATCATTCAGATGATTTTAGTTATTTATATACGAAGTTATGAATTGTATTTTGCAATAGAATTGACTTTTGGTATTATTTATTCAATTTTACTCAATTGGCGCATTAATAAAGTATATCCATGGCTCAAAAGCGATATTAAGCTTGGTAAAAGATTATTCAAAAAATATCCTGAAATCGGTAAGTACGTAAAACAACTTTTTGTTCATAAAATTGCAACCTTTGTCCAATTCCAAATTACTCCATTTTTAATATATTCTTATGTTGCCCTACCTATTGTAGCACTTTATGGAAATTATATATTAATTACATCAAAAGTTCAAAGCTTGATATCTGGAGCTATGGACAGTGCAGGAGCTGGAATTGGAAACTTAATTTCTGAAGGTAATTCTCAAAAAATATTAGAAACTTATAAGGAATTATTTGCTCTTAGATCTTTAGTGGCTGGTATTTTAGCTGCGTGTGTCTATTATTTAGGATCTGCTTTTATTTATATTTGGCTTGGTAGTCAATATGTATTATCAGATTTTGTTCTCCTACTTATTTCAATACAATTATTCATGTCAATTTTGCGAGGAACAACTGACCAATTTTTATTCGGATATGGATTATTTTGGGATATTTGGGCACCTGCAGTTGAATCGGCTATATTTATAGTATCGGCAATAATTTTTGGAAATATTTGGGGCCTGCCTGGAATTCTATGTGGACCAGTTATTTCATCAAGTATTATCGTTTATTTATGGAAGCCATATTTTTTATTTTCAAAAGGATTTAAAATAACTGTAATTAATTATTGGTTTATTTTTTTATCGCATATTTTTACATTACTAACTGCTTATTTTTTAGTGAGAGCTTTAACAGGAATCATTTTTTCTAATGATAAGTTAGAAGAAAATTGGTTTGATTTTATTTTGGGGTCTTCAATATTTGCGATTTTGATGTGTATTGTTAGCTTGATTTTGTTTTATGCTATTTCTCCCGGAATACGTATGTTTATTTCTCGCTTTGTAAATAAAATGAAATAAAATTTCATGATTAAATTAAAATAAATATTTTAATTTAAATTGGCATTATGACAAACTTATATGAAATTATGATTGTATTGAAATAATAGTTTACAAAACAATTAAAGAAACGAATAAATTTTGAGCAAATAAAACTCCTTAATCATATATCATAAACCTTAAGTATCATTTAAAGATTAATATAAAGCCTTATATGCCCAAAGTAAGTATTATTATCCCTGTGTTTGGTGTAGAGAAATATATTGAACGATGTGCTCGAAGCCTCTTCGAGCAGACTCTTGAAGATATTGAATATATTTTTATTGATGATTGTACTCAAGATAATTCCATAATGATTTTAAAAAAAGTTGTTGAAGAGTATCCATTAAGAATCGAGCAAACTCAAATTATAAAAATGCCTGAGAATAGTGGGTTGGCCCGTGTTCGTCGGACTGGTATTCAATTGGCATCAGGAGACTATATCATACATTGTGATAGTGATGATTGGGTCGCAATTGATATGTATAGTGCAATGTTTAAATTGGCTGTAGAAGAAGACTCTGATTTAGTGGTTTGTGATTATTATACTACTGATGGAACAGATGAGAAGAGAAGTTTAGGATTATTCTCTACAGATAAAGAACAAGCAATTTTAAATATGTTATTTCAGAAAAACTCATGGTCACTTTGTAATAAATTGTTCAAAAGATCTGTTTATAACAATAAAATTATCTATCCGCAGGATAACATGGGGGAAGATATGGCGCTTACTATGCAATTAATTTTTTATTGCGATAAGATAAGTTATTTAGCAAACGCTTTATACTTCTATTATCAAAACCCATCATCAATTACAAAGTCTGGGTTATCAGAAAATTTTATGAATCGATTTATTCAGGCTTGTAGAAATACCAAAATTGTAGATACTTTTTATGAGAAGACTATTTTGAAGAGTAAAGTTGAAAAAGGATTATTATATGTAAAATTTAAGCAACGTAATCTTTTATTACCTATTATGAATGATAAAGAATGCTTTAAAAAATGGCTAATGGCTTTTCCAGAGATTAATCTGAAAGTTTTCTTTTGTAATAATATAACTTTGAAAGAAAAGCTTAAGTTTCTCCTTACTTTCTTAAGGCTTTATCCAATAAATTAAATTTTTTCAAGTAAATGTTGCCCTATTAATTCTTACAAAAAAATGAATTTTACAGGATAATCATCCGAATTTTGATTAGTTGAAGAATTGTCAAATAACTTTTTTAAAGTTATTTTCTCAAAAGGTTTTAAGTAAAAATATTTAATAAAAGTATTTAATTATTGCTCAAATGGTTATCTGTTGTGCAAAAACTGTATTTCAACTAATGATAGCCATTTATTAATCGATTTGGAATTGTATGTACAAATTCAAATCGTTGATAATATTATGGCTATATTATAAATTGAAATATAATTTCTAAAATCGTTAACTGAAATATTTAATGTTATACTTGTATTTTTGATTCTATAATGAAAAATAAATTATTCTATTTATACTACATAGTATTATTGATTATACTTGTTTCAAGAACAAATCAGGATACACCTCCAATTTTTCTTTTACGCATTGTATTCCTAGCTGCTGTAGTAATTCCACCAATGTTATCCAAATTTACTAACTGGTTGCCGGTCATATTAACCTGTTTTCTGACAATAACTAGTTATGGTTTTGCATATTCTTATATGCCAACAATGATGTATATTTATGCTGGTATAATGCTACTTTTCAGCATTTTTATCTCACAAAAAAAAAATAAACATATACCAATACCAAAGATCCTTGTTGTTATTTTAATTTATATGTTCATTGTTGATATTATAACAGGGACTCGGATTGAAAATGTATTGTACGTAATTTTTATTGTTACTATCTTTTGTATTTTTATAGATAAAAAAGATAGCTTTATCGTAAATAAGTTTTCCTTAGCATTTGCTATCAGCTCTCTTGTTCTTTCTATTTTTTTTATAGTAAACAGGGATTTATTTACTGTTACATATAATTATGTTCAAGGAATGGAACGTTCAGGTTGGACAGATCCAAATTATTTCGGTACTATATTGGGCATCGGTGCTGTTTCATCAATTATTGAATTAATTAGAAATAAAAAAAATTCGCTTATAGTTCGTATAATATTCATAGCATCTATAGCTTTATCTTTACCTACAATTTTTATTAGTGCGTCTCGCGGTGCTGTACTTGCATTAATCGTCTCGTTTGTCATAATTTTAATGTTTTCGCAGATTAAAGCTAAATATAAACTCTTTATAGTATTAATCGCAGTCATTTTTACCTTTTATCTTTACAATAACAGTTATTTTGATTTACTTATTTATCGCATTGAGAATGACGATGGAGGCGGTTCAGGGAGATCTGAAATTTGGCAAAATAAACTCGACTTTTATCTAAATCGAGGTAATATTATGAATTGGTTGATAGGTTTTGGCAATTATGGCGGTTTAAAAATCGGTTTAAATGAGACAGTAGGATTTCATAATGATTATTTAGCTTTTCTTGTAGAGTATGGTTTAATAGGACTTATTTTATTCCTATATATGCTAGCTTACCCCGTTCTTAAAATGTATAAAAAATCAAAAGAACGTCCATTTGTATGGGCCAGTTTAATCTATCTTGCTCTTTGTTGCATAACTCTTGAACCACTTTCAGCTGCGACAGGCAGGTTTACTTATTGGGCATTCTATATGTATATAGTTTTACTTGCTCACTCTTCTAATTTTAGCGAGAAAGAAATAAAATTATGAAAAAGAAAATTTTATTCGTGTTGAACACACTTTCAGTTGGTGGTGTTACGTCTTCGCTGTCAAGTATATATGAAGAACTTGAAAATAAATATAGTATTTGTATCCTTCCATTAAATTATGACGATGGTTATGAACTTAATTTTACAAAAGCACTTTTACCTCGCTATAGAGAGCTTGATGCTTACCATTGTACTTTTGCAAATTCTAAGAAGAGTGACCGATTCTTTAAAAGATTCATCAAGTATATTAAGAGATTAAGCATTATTTTTAACTGGGATTATGAAAGATTTATATCAAAAAAGACTATTAAAAGTATTGAGAAGAAATACGATTTTGATTTAATACTCTCATTTCAGGATGGTGCCTCTACAAATTTTTGTCAGTATTTCAAGAATCCAAACAAGATAACTTGGATTCATTGTGATTATACACAATTATATGCCGGTCGTGAAGAAGAGTTATTATATAAGAAATATTTAAAAGTTGTTTGTGTATCTAAATATACAGCTCAACGGTTTGTGGACAAGTATCCAACTTTGAGCGATAGAACAACACATATTTATAACATTATAGATATTAACAGAATTAATTTTCTTTCTAAAGCACTTGTGAATGATAATAGATTTTTGATTAATAGATTTACAATTATCTCTATGGGAAGGATAGTTCCTCTTAAGAGGTTCAGTTCAATACCTTTTATAGCACGTGCATTAAAAGATTCAAAAGTAGTTTTCAATTGGTATATATTAGGTCCCGATTTTGATAAAGATGAATTAGAAAAAATAAATAAAGGAATTAATGAACTAAATGTCGCTGATTGTGTTAAGTGGCTCGGAAATAAACCTAATCCTTATCCTTATTTAAAGGCAGCCGATCTTTATGTGTCACTTTCAACAACAGAGGCGTGTCCGATGGTATTCAATGAAGCTAGGATTCTTGATGTACCTATAGTAAGTACAAACTTTGGGTCATCATTTGAATTTATTGAAAATGGGAAGAATGGGATTATAAGTCCTATTGAAAAAATCGAAAAGGTAATTACTGAACTGATAAAGGATAAAAGCTTCTATGGTTATTTAAAAACAAACACAAGTAAATTCAAAATTGATAACACCCAAATCATTAATTCAATTACGGAGTTGCTTGATAACAATGTAAAATAAGAAAATCTGACGAAATAAAAATCATTATTGTAAATTCAGATGACTAATGTGGATTAGACATTAGCAGTCATCTAGATTTGAATAATTTTGTATATATAAATAAAGAAATGAAAGTTTATTTTTTTCCTCCTAAGCGAGTTTTAAATGCTCCATTTGAAAATCCTTATCGTGACAATTATATGAATGCTTTATCAAAGTATTCAGAAGTATTAAATATAAAAGAACGTGCAAGAATTTCTTCAGTTGCTAATATGATGAAATACTTATTTAAAGCTGATGTCTTTATTATTAATTGGCCAGAAGATATTCCAATGTCAAAATTTGGTAAAATACAATCTCTAGTATTTATTATACTTCTTTTTTTAATTAAACGGCGGAAAGCAACTATAATATGGATGTTTCATAACTTTAGATATCATGGTATAGAAACTTTTTTTACACGTTTAAATACTAAAATTATGTACAAATATGCAGATATTATAATTGCACATTCAAAAGAAGCCTATGACTTTCTAATAAATGATTGTACTTTTTTACATACAAAAAATGTTTATTTTCATCATCATCCTGTGAAATTATTTGAATTTCAAAATGATGATTTTGAATCTGAAAATAACGATAAGACATTAAGAAAAAAAGATGTACTTATATGGGGTAGTATCAGCCCATATAAAGGCATAGTAGAATTTTTAGAATTTATTCACAAGCATAATCTTCAAAATTCATTCTTTATACATATAATTGGCAAGTGTCCAAATCAAAAATATGCTAAACAAATAATGGATTTATGTAATGATAAAATTTCATTTGAAAATAGATCAGTATCTTTTGAAGAGTTAAAAATTAAAATTAGAAATTATAAGTATACATTGTTTCCTTATACAGGAGAATGTGTATCAAGTTCAGGTGCATTAATTGATACAATTGCTTTAGGTGGATTACCAATAGGCCCCAATAAAGGGGCTTTTAAAGATTTAATGGAGGAATCAATTGCTCTTAATTTCGAAAATTATGATGAACTAATTACGATATTAAGTAATAATTTTAAACCTGATGAATATTCTCGTGAAAAATTTATAAAAAATAATTCTTGGGATAGTTTTGCCTCGGTTTTAATTAAGGAGATTAATGGAAAAAATACTTAAAAAAATGTTTATAGTATTCAATTATGATATTTTTAAATTTTTTAATAAATAAAATTTATGTTATCTCCAATCATATTATTTGTTTATAATCGTCCAGAACATACACGTGAAACTCTCTATGCACTTGAGAATAACGAACTAGCTTCTCAATCTATTTTATATATATTCAGCGATGGTGAATCTGAAAATAGTACAAATGAAATAAAGAATAAAATTAAAGAAGTTCGTGCAATAATTAAAGAAAGAAAATGGTGTAAACAAGTTATTATTAAGGAATCAAAAATAAATAAGGGATTAGCTAATTCTATAATTGATGGAGTTTCAGAAATAATAAAGCAATATGGAAAAGTAATAGTTTTAGAAGATGATTTAATAGCTTCACGTTATTTTTTAAATTTTATGAACAATGCCTTGGATAAATATAATGAAAATCAAGAAGTCTATCAAATCTCTGGCTTTAGTTTTCCCCTAAATAACATAGAACCTAAAAACAGTAGTTTTTTTTTACCAATAACTTCTACATGGGGTTGGGCTACATGGGAAAGGGTATGGTCAAAAGTTGATTTTGATTGTAAAGATTACAACATTTTGAAAAATAATAAAAAACTTTCTTATCGATTCAATTTCCAAGGTTCTTATAATTATAAGAAAATGTTTATTAAACAAATTGAAACTCATAAAGTTAGCTCGTGGGGTATTCGGTTTTATTGGAATGCATTTAAGGATAATGCTCTAATATTATTTCCTGATAAAAGTCTTATTTTAAACAATGGCTGGGATAATAGTGGAAGACATAATGATAATTACAATATTTTCCCAGTATTAAATTGGGATGATAAGTATAAAATTTTATATTATCCAGAGTCATTAATTATTAATAGTCATTATATAAAATTCATTACAAGTTACATTAAAAAAAGAACTTCAAAATTTACAAAAATATTTTATAAAATTAAATTTTTATTCGTTAAATAAATATATAATTAAATGAATTTATTATATTTCATTTCTTATTTATTAAGGGGAGGTGTTAGAAAAATTCAACACGCTTTAGCTGATTGGGCATGTAAAAATGATGTGGTTTTCGATAAAGGCGTACGGTTTACTTTGACTGCTAAAGTTGAGAATATTTCTAAAAATATACACAATATAAATATTGGTAAAAACTCAATAATCGAAGGAAGACTCTGTGTCTTTAAATATGGTGGAAGAATTTCGATTGGTGAAAATACTTATATAGGGGCTGGCACCAATATATGGTCTGGTGAATTTCTAGAGATTGGAAACCATGTTCTTATTTCTCACAATGTGAATATTATTGATACAAATTCACATGAATTAAATTACATTGAAAGAGCTGCACGTTATGAGGCTTTAATTAAATATGGTCATCCTAAGGATAAAGCAAGCATAATAACTGGAAACATAATTATAGAAGATTATGCTTGGATCAATTTTGGTGTAACTATATTAAAAAATGTTAGGATTGGTAAAGGAGCAATAGTCGCGGCGTCTAGTGTTGTTACAAAAGATGTCCCACCATTCACCGTTGTAGCTGGCAATCCAGCAAGAATTGTTAAATATCTTAATAAATGAAAATACTTATAATTGGTTCTAAGGGATTTATAGGTCAAAACTTATATACATATTTAATTAATAAAAACAACATAGTTTATGGAGCAGATGTCATTATTGATTATATAAATTCGGAAAAGTATTTTTTAATTGACGCTTCAAATTCAGATTTCGGCTTTATATTCGAAAAATCAGAATTTGATGTTTGTATAAATTGTTCAGGAGCTGCAAGCGTACCAGATTCCTTAAATAATCCTCTAAGGGATTATTATTTAAATACAGTTAATGTTTTTAAGATACTAAATGCTATAAAAAAGTATCAGCCTAGATGTAAATTCATCAATCTTTCAAGTGCAGCTGTTTATGGAAACCCTTTACAACTGCCAATTAAAGAAGTTGATAATCTTGATTTTGTATCACCGTATGGAATCCACAAATATCAAGCTGAGCAAATTTGTAAGGAATTTCATGATTTTTTTGGTATAAAAACATGTTCTTTGCGGATTTTTTCTGCATATGGTGACGGATTAAAAAAGCAATTATTTTGGGATCTTTATCAAAAAGCAAAATCTGGAATACCTTTTAGTTTATATGGGACTGGTAATGAATCAAGAGATTTTATATTTATTAGTGATATCGTACGAGCAATTGAATTAGTTGTAGAATCCTCATCTTTTGAAGCAGATGTAATTAATATTGCTAATGGAAAAGAAATATTCATTAGAGATGCAACATCTGTTTTTTTTAGTTTTTTTGAGAATAAAGTTTTATATACTTTTTCAGGAGAAGAAAGGGAGGGAGATCCTATTAATTGGGTAGCCGATATTAGTAAACTCAATGCTCTAGGTTATCAACAAAAGTTTGAATTAGAATTAGGATTAAAACTATATTTTCAATGGATTACACAAAACGACAAAAAATAGGTATTTTATTCTATTATGGAAAGAATTGGATGGGTGGAGTAATATATATTATTAATCTGATTAAATCACTAAATAAATTATCTGACCAAGAAAAACCTGAAATTATATTATTTTATAATGATAAATCTAAAACATTTTTAAATGAAATTGAATATCCATATATTACTTTAGTGTATAAAAAAACTAAAAATGATTATATAGGATATTTATTATCGTTTCTTCATTGCAAAAATATTTTTGAGGATGGATTAATTTCTCACTATAAATTAGATGGATTGTTCCCTTTATGTGATTTTCCATTTTCACTGGGCGAAAATAATTTTAAGGCTGCTGCATGGTATCCAGATTTACAACACAAATTTTACCCCCAATATTTTTCGAAACTTAAAATATTATTTAGGGAATGGAGAATAAAACTAATTATTAAAAATGCCTCTAATATTGTCTTATCCAGTAATGATGTTTATAATCATTTCAAAAAGTTTTACAATTTAAAGACAAAGACAAATTTTCACATTTTAAAATTTACCTCTATTACTGAAGGTCTTGTATTTCCACCAATTGAGGATCTTAAAACAAAATACGATATTTCTAGCGATTACTTTATTGTATCAAATCAATTTTGGCAGCACAAAAACCATATTATAGTTTTTAAAGCAATAAAATTATTGAAAGATGCGAATGTAAACTGTAAAATTGTATTTACAGGAATGATGGAAGGCAATAGGAATCAATTTTTTATTGAAGAAATTAAGCGATTAATAATTGATTTTAATCTTAATGAATATGTAATTTTTGTTGGTCTAATTAGCAGAGAGCATCAGCTCTGTTTAATGAAAAATTCGCTAGCAGTAATTCAACCTAGTCTATTTGAAGGTTGGAGTACTGTGATTGAAGATGCGAAAGCTCTTAAATGTCAAATTATAGCATCTAACCTAGATGTTCATAAAGAACAATTAGAATATGGAAAATTTGGTTTTTTATTTGAACCTACAAATGAAGTAGAGTTAGCAAAGTTGTTGAATGATATACTAACGAAAAATATTATTCTCAAACCTTTTGTAGATAACTATCAAAAACTTACTATTGATTTTGCACTAGCTTTTATTAATATTTTCCACAATTAAGTTAACATCTTTTTTTTCGGGAAGATAATAAATACAGACTATTGTGTTTTTATAATCGATCTATTCTTTGACTCAATGAAAATTATCAAAATATATTTATCCAAAATCTAAATCTCATTAAGAAAATATTTATCTAATATGAAATTATTTTGAGATGAATGACTGTATTTAAATAATAGTTGTGATTTTTTATAAAAAATTAACAGTAGTTTATCTTTTAATATTAAACAATTTTTTTTTTATTAAATAAATGAAAATATCAATAATTACAGTGTCATATAATAGTGATTTAACTATAAATGATACGATTGAATCTGTATTACTTCAGACTTATAATAATATAGAATATATTGTAATAGATGGTCAATCGATTGATAATACTTTAAGCATAATTAAAAATTATGAACAAAAGTTTAATGGTCGTATGAGATGGATTAGCGAAAAAGATAGTGGTATATATGATGCAATGAATAAGGGCATTAATTTAGCTACTGGAGATATTATATGCTTTATTAATTCTGATGATTTATTTTCGGATTCCCACGCTATTGATAAAATTGTTAATCTCTTTATAAAAAATGATAAAATAGAATGTGTATATGCAGATCTTTGTTACGTAGCAAGTAATAATGTAAATATGATTGTGAGATATTGGAAAACAGGTAATCAACGTCCATTTTTAAAAGGTTGGCATCCTGCACATCCAACTTTTTATGTTAAAAAGAGAATTTATGAAAAGTACGGAAATTTTGATTTACAATATAAATTGGCCGCAGATTTTGAATTAATGTTACGTTTTATAGAAAAAGAGAATATATCAATAGTATATCTTCCTGAACCACTTGTAAAAATGAGACTTGGAGGTGCTACCAGTAAAAATCTAAGTAATATTAGAAAACAGAATATCGAATGTTTAAATGCTTTTAAAAAAAATAATATAAAAGTAAGTTTCCTATATATTTTTTATAGATTAATTCCCAAATTAAAACAGTATTTTAATAGGTATGAAAAATAAAAAAATGTTATTTACAGGAGCGTCTGGTTTTATAGGGAATAATATTAAACCTATTCTTAGTTTATCTTACGATATAAAAACTTTGGGTATGGCATCTACCGATGATTATTTTTTGAACTTAGGAAATGAAGTTCCAGATTTAAAAGAAAAATTTGACATTATCTTACATGCTGCAGGTAAAGCACATACTGTGCCAAAAACAAAAGAGGAAAATAAAGTTTTTTTTGATATTAATTTTCAGGGAACAAAAAATCTATGTTTAGCGTTAGAAAAAACTGGTGTACCTTCTTCGTTTATTTTTTTAAGTACTGTTGCAGTTTATGGATTGGAATTTGGTGATTATATTAATGAAGATTATCCACTGAATGGTGATACTCCATACGCTCTTAGTAAAATAAAGGCAGAGGATTATTTGATTGATTGGTGTAGAGTCAATGGTGTTTTACTAAGCATAATACGACCCTCATTAATTGCTGGCCCAAATCCACCTGGAAATTTGGGTAAAATGATTAATGGTATAAAAACAGGTCTTTATCTTAGTATTTCCGGAGGGAAAGCTCGTAAAAGTGTCTTAATGGTTCAAGATATAGCAAATCTTATACCGTTACTTGCCAAAAAAGGTGGAATTTATAATGTTTGTGATACCGAACAACCAACATTTCGAGATTTAGAAATACTTATATCTAAACAACTCGGTAAGCCAAATCCAATTTCAATACCAATTTGGATTGCTAAATATCTGGCTAAAATTGGCGATTTTGTAGGAAGTAAATCTCCGATTTGTACCTCCAAATTTGATAAAATCACCAAATCACTAACATTCTCAAATGAGAAAATAAGACTAGCTCTTGATTGGGAACCCATAAATGTTCTTCATAATTTTAAGATAAAATAATTTTTTATTTTTATGTGGATATATCTGGTAACAGCTTTTTTGCTCTTGGTTACGGAGCTGGGCTATTTTAAAATTGCTAAACATTTCAACATCATAGACAGACCCAATAAACGCAGTTCGCACATACGAATAACGTTGCGGGGTGGGGGCATCATATTCTATTTTGGTGTTCTTTTTTATTTTTTATTGAATGGGTTTTTGTATCCCTGGTTTTTTGTCGGATTGACTCTGATCACTGCTATTAGTTTTGCGGATGATGTGAAACTCCAGAGCAGAAAGCTTAGGCTTACTATCCAGTTTTTAGCGATGTTTCTGATGTTTTATCAGTTGGGTTTGTTTCACATGCCTTGGTATTTTATGATAGTGGCATTGATTTTTAGTACCGGTGTGTTGAATGCTTACAACTTTATGGATGGCGTCAATGGGATGACTGGTGGCTACAGTACGGTGGTGATTGGCTATTTGTGGTACATCAATACGTTTGAGGTGGCATTTGTGGATAACAATATGATATTCTTTGTGTTGATCGCTTTGTCTGTCTTCAATTTTTTCAATTTCAGAATAAAGGCAAAGTGTTTTTCAGGTGATGTTGGTTCGATTTCGATTGGTTTTGTGATTGTGTTTTTACTGGGATTATTAATTCTGGAATCGAAGGATATCAGTTGGATTGTTTTGCTTGGTTTGTATGGGGTGGATGCTATTCTGACCATTATTCACCGGATAATGCTTAAAGAGAATATTCTGAAGCCTCATAGGAAACACATGTACCAGATTATGGCCAATGAGTTGAAAATTCCTCATTTGGTGGTTTCTAGTGTTTAATGCGTGGTTCAGGCTTTGATTGTTGCAGGGTTTATTGTGACGGAGTCCAGGTATTTGTATGCGGTAGGGGTGATTGTTTTTTTTAGTGTGGTTTATGTTTTGTTTATGAGGAGGTATTTTAGGTTGCAGGCTAAGGTGGTGGTTAGGGAGTGTCATTAATTTGCAAAGGATGGCATCGATTCCACAGAGACTGTTCAAAAAAGTGTCCATACTCAAAGCACAGCAGCAACCTTACGTATTTGTTCAAGTCGTTTGGCAAATGTTTTGTCCTTTATGGCTGTCTGCATGTTGTAGCGTGTTTGCATTTTTATCCACAATTCGGCATCAATGCCCAAT